>Ga0214921_10000340_pt1 | contig 89849 bp, 88 predicted proteins | sample LL1505_MetaG_FD_177992 | JGI IMG/M metagenome (GOLD analysis project Ga0214921, IMG submission 177992) | Freshwater microbial communities from Lake Lanier, Atlanta, Georgia, United States - LL-1505 | ecosystem: Environmental > Aquatic > Freshwater > Lake | place: USA: Georgia | collected... | reverse complement strand
GAGAAACTTGCGCCGTGGTGGCCAAGCCCATGTATGTGCGAAGTACAGAGTGTGTGAGAAGAAACACTTCACCCGGCGCACCCAAGACGGTCATGGTCGACATCTGTGTGCGTTTGGAAGTGCACGCCAGCTTCATGCCAGGTTGCAAATTTAAGCAGACCGTGTTGTGAGGCGATTGAAGTCTGGAAGGCCCTGCGTCTTCGCAAGGCCAAGGGCTGTCAATGTAACCAGACGACGCCATAGTGATAGCTCAATGGGCGGCTTGCTTAAAAGCACTGTGTTTGCGCCGACGCCAAAACCAAAATGTGCCTAAAAGCAGCACGCCAAAGATGCCGATTAGATGCAATTTGTACCTGGGCCAATAGACAAACACCAGAGAATTGATGATGACCTGTTCAATAGGGTCGTAGCCTGTTGGCATTTCAAGTACACCATTGGCTTTGGCCCATTTGGCATAGTCTGCTTGCATGCTTAAAAACAGATCGGGTAATTCTTCTTGTAAGTCTTGCGTCTCACCAGGGTCTTTGACAATGTTGTACAAACGCCATTGACCATCGCCTACCGGAGTTAAGTTGCTGACCAATTTATGGTCACCCTTGAACAAGGCGCGGTTGCCTGACAATTCGTATCCCAGTATTTCATCAGGCCTGCGAACTCTTGTTGCATCACCTGTGATCACTGGCATCAGACTGTGGCCACTCAATGGATAGATGGTTTGCCCTTTGTAGAGCGTGCCAGGATGTTGAACGCTGGCCAAGTCAAGCAGGGTGGGCACGATGTCGTTCACGTGTGTGAGACTGGCATGCACCCGATTGCTGGCAGACTTTGGCATATTGGGAATGCCCGAAATAATCAGCGGCACACGAATGCCGCCTTCACCTGCAAAAAACTTGTAAGTGCTTAAGGGTGCTGCGGCAGCGCTTGCCCAGTTGGGGCCAATGACGCTGTAGGCGCCCTTGCTGCCTAAACGTTCGATATCGCGGTTGTAATTTTGATCTAGCCACCAACGCCCCACAGCCAAGGCATAAGGATCTGTAGCCTCTGCGCCATTGTCAGACAAGAACATGAAAACAGTTTGATCAAATTCGCCCGTTTCTTTCAAATGAGCGATGAGCCGGCCTATGTGAAAGTCCATGGCCTCTGCCATGGCAGCATAAACCTCCATGCGACGAGCTTGGTAGGCTTTGTCTGCTGCACTCAAAGAATTCCAGGCCACATGGGTTGAAGGTAAATGGGCCATTTTGGAGTTGGCTGGTACAAGGCCAAGGGCAATGGCTTTGTCGCGACGTTCATTGCGCAACACATCCCAGCCCTTGTCGTAGCGACCTTTGTATTTGTCGATGAACGACTGCGGTGCTTGAAGAGGAATGTGGTTGGCCTGGAATGCGATGTAGGCAAAAAAGGGTTTGTCCGATTTGGCATCGGCTTGAAGGTACTCAAGTGTTTTGTTGATGTAAAACTCTGATGAGTAAAACTCTTTCGGCATCTTGGCTTCTTGCCCGTTGTCGTACCAATACACTTTGTCAGTGAGGTCTAAGTAAAGCTTGCCGGTTTCCCAGTTGTCCGAACCGCTGTCGCCCATTACCAAGGACCGATCAAATCCTCTGGCAGGCGGTAAGTTGTGCGGCTCTTTGCCTACATGCCATTTGCCAGCGACATAGGTTCTGTAGCCGCTGTCTTGTAGCAAGCTTGATACCGTGACAACACGCTGGTTGAGCACACTCAAATAACCGGTTCGGCCCACATGCGATTGTGGGATGGTCTCGCGCATGTTGCCCACACCATTAAGGTGATTGTCGACGCCTGTGAGCAACATGGATCGGGTCGGAGAGCAAGACGCGCTGACATGAAAATTAGAAAAGCGAATGCCGCTATTTGCCAATTGGTTCAGATTCGGTGTTTGAATCTCGCTGCCAAAAGCGCCCACATCACTGAAGCCCCAGTCGTCTGCCAACATCACAACGATGTTAGGTCGTTTTGCCCAAACTGGCGTGCAAATGACAAGCGCTGCAACGGCCGAAACTGATAGGAAAGTTCGAAAGGTACTGCTTGAGAATGTCATGATTCAATGAGAGGGAGGCAGATCAAACCGATCGTGCAAGGCTTTTTCAATGACCCAGAATCTGTCTTGACCCCAGACCGCGGTATCTTCAAATTTAAAGGAGGGAACGCCCCACAAGCCCAGTGCAAAAAGTGACTGCCTATTTTGTTCAGCCGTGGCACGCCAGAGCAATTCGTTGGCATCACTTTTTAAAATGTCTTTGGCGGCGAGCCAGTTCAAACCTGCACGCTCAACCATGATTTTCAAGTGTTGATCGGTGCCAGCATCCAAACCCTCAGACCACACACCTTGCATAAATGACATGACATAAGCTTCTGCTAGTTGATGCATTTGTGCAAAAGGAATGAGCGACAAACCCCGCTCAGTGGGTCTGCCAACAGGGTCATTCAAGCAACCAAAATTGACGTTTTGAACATAGGCTTCTCGCGCCGCATCAAGGCTGATGTATCTTCTTTTATCAGCCGGAACGGGTAAACCTCGCATGACCATGGGCAAGACATATTTCAAGTTCACTTGCACGCCATTCTCTTTGGCCCACTTGAAAATCTGCGCTGCACTGATCGCGGAGTAGGGGCTTCGAAATGAAAAATAAAAATCGATGTCAGTACCCTCTGGAACATACGCAACAGGCTGGTATTGCGGTGTAAAGAAAAGTGGTTTGGCTTTGTGAAGTTCGAGTGATTGTGCTTGAGTGGACAAACCCAAATCATTCAAACGAGACTCGAGATGATGCAAACGATCAATGCCCCAATACCACTCGCCCTCGTAATAAATCACGCCGCTTAAATAATGACCCCATTTTTTTCGAAGCTGATGCGCTTCTTGCAAAGACGTTTCTGAGATGGATGACTTGTCTAAGGGGGCAGGAAAGACCAAGCCGTATTCAACCGCCAATCGCTTTGCGTCAATTTGGCTATAGGCTTTTAATTTTTCACGTTCAGGGACTGCTGAGTCGTCGGGCTCTGACACCCAATGTTGCATAACAGAAACGGCATACCTCGATTGCAACTTTGGCAAAGCTTGCGTCAAGAGTTGAGAATAGGGCTCGTCGGTTTGAAGAAAGACATGAAGCACATGAGGCCGACTTTGCGAGTTCCTCAGTTGTTCCGCTTTTTTCCTAAGATTAAGAAGCCTGCTACGAGATAAAAAATGTTGGCTGATGACAGGCATCAGCCAACTTTTTGGGCTCCGAAAGAACATTGACTATTTGAATATGTCTCTATGAGAATTGACGCTCAAGGAATATTCAATCAAAAAGCACGTATTAAACGCAGTTGGTAGCTCTTCACGACAATTGCATTTTCACCTTGAAAGTTATTGCTGATGTGAAAATTCAAAGCCATGTCTTGGCCGGGCAACTTGTACGAAATGAAGGGCCCGCCACCCATGGTTTTATAACGACCATTGACAATTTTGGCTTTATCTGTCCCTGAATAGGAGTCGTCACTGATTTGCTGAATTGAAAATACATTAAAGCCAAAAGCAAAATCACCACTCACCTTGACGATACCGCCTTCTGCATAAATGAAATTGCCGCTCTTGTAACTGGTGTCTTTGTTAACCGTATTGAAGCCATAAGCAACTCTTCCGGCAACGGTAATGCGTTCTTTCGGGTCTAAGTTGTAGCTGGCTGTTGCACCCGGCCTGACGGTGTAGAAATCACCGAATCCAGGGTTGGATTGCAGATTCGTTTGTCTGACAGCGTCGAATTTGCCAGTGGGCACAAACAAAGAAACGCCCGCAGTAAGTCTTAAACGATCTTCATTTCTAACCCAAAGCGTAGAAAGTTCTGTATCGCCAAGCCCTTCATGGGTGTCAGAGGCAAGTTTAGAGGCAGCTACGGATTTTGCTTGAACTGCATTGTTGACAGGACCGGTAACAGCCGCTGGAAGCTGTGCAGGGCCAGCAGGGCCTGTGAATGTCGCATTCGGAAAAACGAGCGAAGCTGTGCGTGTTGCTTTGATAAAAGGCACATTGGCAGCAAACAGGAGCTTGCCGTCTGCGTAAGTGCCCTCTGTGATGTAGCCGCCACCCAAATTAATCTGAGTTTGATCTTGATTAAAACTAACAGCCCCATTTGCAACGGATGCTCTGTAAGCGTTGTAGGGTGCCAGTGCTGGGTTGAGGGCGCCAAGGGGGACGTTTGTGATACCCGATGGGTGGGTATAGGCATCTCCTGTTGGGCCTTTAATGCCTGTAATGGTGGGTGTACTGATACTCACGCCACCAAAAAAACCTGGTTTATCTGCGGGAGCGGCTATGTCTCCACCAAAACTTCCAACCGGCGCTTGACGCAACTTCCAGCTTTCTGCTGCATGGGCATGGGTACCGATGATGAACAGTGAAGCTATAGGAATCGCTGATAACAGCAGCTTGGAATTAATTTTTTTAAACTTCGACGAGATCATGGGTGTCTCCTATTTTTTGGGAAGTCAGTACATGAGTGTATTGACAATTCACTTTAGCACAGCAAAGATGAACGCAAGTCTAGGGTTTTCGCTAGCAAATGCAAATTTATGGTACGAATAGACATGCATCAAAATAGAGCATGACGCTTATGGATACACCACTTCAAAATCAAAATCAAAATCAAAAACCTAAGTCAATGATCGCCGAGGGCGCTCGTCTAACGCGGGACAATTGGCTAGACGAAGCTTTCAAAGCGGTGGTGGCGGGTGGCTTTGACAATGTCAAGGTTTTAGCAATCGCAGAAAAGCTCAAGGTCACGCGAGGCAGCTTTTACTGGCACTTTACCGACCATGCTGACTTGGTTGGCAGTTTGCTGATGCGTTGGAAATTAGCCCAACTCGAACTGGATGAAAAATTGAAATCTCATCGCAGCGATGATCCTATACAAGATTTGGAGTTTGTGGTGGATGCCGCTTTCAATCAAGCTGGCTCAGAATTAGAAAACCTTTTGTTTGAGCAAGCCTTGAGAGCCTTAAGTCATTTGCATGCTGGTGCAGCTCAGCTGTTGGTAGAAGTTGACGCTGAGCGCATCAATTTGTTTGAATCAAAATTTTTGGCGATCGTCAAAGACAAAGCCAAAGCGCATGATTTGGCGGCGCTTCTTTATCTGGCCATTGTGGGTGGTTACCAGGCTTTAAGTCGGCCTGTGAATCCACCCAATATCAGGGCCTATGTGCAAGGCTTGATTACAAACTACTTGGTCTTGAAGCAAGTCACTTGAGTGTCTTAGTTCAGCCGTTCAAGCACTGGCATTTTCCATTGCCCATTCAATGCTTTGGCCTCTGGCCAATACAGACGCGCATTGAGTAAAAATGAAGAACCCATTTGAACGGGTAGCCAATTGGCCGCGGCTTCTTTCTGAGAAGGGGGTGTGGCTTGCACCCAAAGGTCAAGAGAACCATCTGCATTGAAAACCAAGGGATCGCGGTCACCTATGGCAAATCTTTGCATCGGGTTGTCAATTAAAAACTCATCTGCTCCGTAAGCCGTGATCGACCAAAAAGCTTTGACGGGTGGCAGCGCATTGGCCGCAAAATGCAAGCGGTATCGGTGCTTGCCATTCAGCGCTTTACCCTGGTGGTCAAGGGCGGTGTTGGGGTACATCGCATCCTCTGGCAAGTTGGCGCCAAGCCCTACCATGGCAACTGCAGCACGCATGTTGTAGTCGGTGCCATAGCGGCCCAAATTCAAAGGCGGGTAAGACCAGCTTCCATCTTGAGCTTTGGTGTTCAATGCTTTCATGACGCGCTGGTTGGCAATCCAACGTCCTAAGCTAAAACTCAATGCGTTCGCCCAGCTTAAATGCACGGCTTGGCCAGGTTTAATTTCAAGTTGCGCCAGTCTTTCAATCAGGGGTGCATCTTCTGTTGAAGCTGGGTTACTGACCATCAGTTGCATGAGTCGATTGAAAAATTCTGAGGTACTGAGGGCTTTCATTTGTGCCACAGGCGGTAAGCTAGGTTCTAGGCTGACTTGCCAATCTGGTTTTGCATCTCTTTTCAAATCGGTGTTTGCTGATGTGGGTTTTTCCGGCGTTGGCCATTTTGTAAGGCGTAGACGGTTTTGCAATTCATGCACCGTTGCAAAATCTTCTGCGCCGTTGGTTTGCGTTCTGCCAATGAGCCAGACCATGTCGGTAGATGACTTCAAAAGCGTCATGCCCTTGGGCACCTGACCATCCCAATCTGGACCAGCCAATAAATAAGTGGCGCCTTGATTGCCAGAAGTTCTAGTTCCAGGAGATGCAAACACATTGGTCCATGCATCCATGAATGGCATCAATTCGTAACGCTTGTCGTTGGCGGGCATTTCAAACACCCACGGCCCCTCTTTCATGCTGATAAATGCTGTGGTGTAGAGCGTATCGACATTGGGCCGCACCACATCTTTAAATTGCGCGTTTGGAAATTGCCTGACCATGCGCAACTGATTTTCAGGACCGATGTATTTCGCGCTTTGAACGCGCGTGGTTTCCATCATGACCAAGGGGTATCCATACAAATAAGCTTCAGCCCCAATCATGATCTTGTCTTTCTTGACAAGCAACATGGCAGCAACCAATGCCACCAAGACCAAAGCTGCAGTGAGTATGCGTTTTGCAGTTTTCATGGCTGATAGATGGTTCTAAAGCCCAAATGGCTGACTGCCAAATCTTCTTCTTGGGGTTGCCTAGACCCTGCGCGATAGCGCATGCAGTAATTGGGCGCGCACAAAAAAGAGCCGCCCTTGATCACGCGTGCTTTGGGTTGTGCATTGGCTTGAAGCGTTTTAAAGATGGGGGGTCTTTGTGCTTCATCAGGATCGAGCCCTTGCTGTGAATTTGAAATGGCAGGCCTCTCGGCTACAAATACATCCGTCGTGAGTTCCCACACATTGCCGATCATGTCAAACAGGCCATAGGCGTTGGGTGCATAGCAAGCCACGGGGGCTAAGCCGGCAAAGCCATCTTCGCTGGAATTGGCCATGGGGAAAATACCTTGCCATGTGTTGGCACTGTCAGGTTGATCGTGTTGGCTTGGCAATTCCTTGGCGCCGGCGCGGGCGGCCCACTCCCATTCTGCTTCAGTAGGCAAGCGGTGTCCCTTCCATTTGGCGTAGGCTTGTGCATCTTCGAAAGTGATGTGCACCACTGGAAATTGACCGTACTTGTCTACGGTGGAGTCTGGGCCTGCTGGCTGCTTCCAATTTGCACCCGGTATGTATTGCCACCACTGCCGCGGGTCATCTCCGTAAGTGAGCTTGGCTGGCACCTTAAACACCACGGCCCCAGGTTTGCGCATGTCTTCTGGCAAGCTGGCAATCAATTGCGGGTTGACCGGCCGCTCTGCCACAGTGACATAGCCAGTGGCTTTGACGAAGGCTGCAAATTCTGAATTGGTGACCTCTGTGCGATCCATCCAAAAACCTTTCACTCGCACGTTGCGAACAGGTTTTTCTTCGGCATAAACGCTGTCACCCATGTCGAAAACACCCTCAGGAACCCAGACCATGCCAGGCTTTGGGGCAGTGGTTAAAGATGGTGGCAGTTCGCATTGCAATTTGGTGGGCTGCACTTGTTTGACGGATGCCTCATCCCTTTTCAACCAGAAGGCAATTACGCCTAAAACCAAAAAGACTGAACCAGCGATGGACCATTGAAGCAATTTCATGTTCACACTATAAATCTAAAGTGCCATGGACATGGCTCACAGCTTGGCTTGCTCGAGTGCTTCTAGTTGGCAGAAATGATGGGCGACGTCAGATTTCAAGCAAAATAGGAACATGAATCTTTTTGAAACCAGTCGACAAGTGACAGTGCTTGGCGCTGGCATGGTTGGGGTTTCGTGTGCTTTGGCATTGCAGGCCAAAGGCTGGCGCGTGACTTTGGTCGATCAGCAAGCACCCGGCGAAGAAACCTCGCATGGCAATGCCGGCGTGATTTCTCGCAGTTCCTTGTTGCCTTTCAATCGGCCTGGGCTCTGGCAAAACCTTCCCGCCATGTTGCTAAGACCTGGGCCCAACCTCAAAATCAGACCCAGTGCGCTATCGCATTGGCAGTGGTTGTGGCGTTTTCTTTGGCACGCCAAACGCTCTAGCTTTGAGGTCACCACTGTTGCACTAGATGGTTTGATTCAGTTGTCTTCGGACACGCACCGAGCATGGTTGAAAAAAGCCCATGTTGAAAGCCGATTGCGTGATACGGGCTGGCTTTGGCTGTATGCCCATGCCGCTGCATTTGAATCCGGTGCTGCAAGTCGCGAAGTTTTGCAAGAATTTGGTGTCGTTTGCGAAGTATTGAATGCGCCATCGCTGCAAGCCTTGGAGCCTCATTTGGCACCTGCATTCAGTCATGCGCTGTGGGTCAAAGATGCTGCATCGGTCGATAACCCACGTGCCGTCGTTAAGTCCTATGTGGCGCTTTTTTTAGAAGCGGGTGGGCAACTGGTGCAATCAAAAGTCATTGCCTTGCAGCAGCAGCCCAGTGGCTGGCAATGGGTCAACCCAGATGGAGGCGTTCATTGGACGCCGAATATTGTGGTGGCCATGGGGCCTTGGTCTGAATGCTTGCTTGAGGCCAGCCAATTGCAGAACAACTTCAAGATCAACATGGGTTTTGAGCGTGGCTACCACCGTCATTTCCAACCGGTGGAAGGCGTTCGTTTGGGACGCCCCATTTATGACCTTTCAGGCGCCTATGTTTTATCGCCCATGAAAGACGAGCAGGGCGCTGACATACTGCGCATGACCACAGGCGTTGAGTTGGCCGCACGCGATGAGGGGCCAAACCTTCAACAGTTGGAGTGTGCTGAAAACGCAGCGCGGCGTGTTTTACCCATGAAGTCGGCCTTTCCAGGGTCAGATTGGTTGGGCGCTAGGCCCACCACGCCAGACAGCCGCCCAGTGATTGGCGAGGTGCCTAACGCACCAGGATTGTGGTTGGCGTTTGGGCATCAGCACATTGGCTTTAGCACGGGGCCTGGGACTGGCGTCTTGTTGTCTGAATTGATGTCGAAAGAGGCTACTAGCATTGACCCGCGGCCTTTTGCGCCGCAAAGGTTTTAAAGGCAATCGGCTTAGTTGAGCAATGCTTCTGCAAACTCTCGCGCATCAAATGTTTGCAGATCGTCCAGTTGTTCGCCCACGCCTATGAAGTAAACAGGAATGGGTTTTTCGCGTGCAATGGCGCACAGCACACCGCCTTTGGCGGTGCCGTCTAGCTTGGTCACGATAAGCCCGGTTAAGCCCAAAGCTTCGTCAAACGCTTTCACTTGCGTCAAGGCGTTTTGACCCGTGTTGCCATCGATCACCAACAAGACTTCATGCGGTGCGCTGGCATCGGCTTTTTGCACCACACGTTTGATTTTTTTCAATTCTTCCATGAGGTGCAGTTGGGTGGGCAAGCGGCCCGCTGTATCGACCAACACCACATCTCTGCCGCGTGCTTTGCCCGCAGACACAGCATCAAAACTGACTGCAGCAGGGTCACCGCCTTGTTGGCTGACGATTTCGACCGTATTGCGCTGAGCCCAAACCGATAACTGCTCGCGTGCCGCTGCCCTAAACGTATCGGCCGCCGCCAACAACACGCTGGCGCCCTGATCAGCCAAATGATGCGTGAGTTTGCCAATGGACGTTGTTTTGCCTGCGCCATTGACGCCTGCCACCATGATGACCATTGGTTTTTGATTGCCAATGTGCAGTTGCTTTTGAAGTGGCAGCAGCAGGTCCGTAATGGCTTCAATCAACAAGGCTTTAACTGCTGCAGGGTCTGTGGCCTTGGCCGCTTTGACGCGCGCTTTGAGGTCTTGCAACAAGTGTTCTGTGGCTTTGACGCCTGTATCGGCCAATAGCAAGGCCGTCTCAAGCTCTTCGTACAGTGCATCGTCAATTTGAGTGCCGGTAAAGACCGAGGCAATGCTTCCACCCGTTTTACGCAGGCCCGCTTTGAGCTTGCTAAGCCAAGATTGGCGGGGTGCTTCAGCAGCTGTAGGCTGTTCAGATGCGGTGGTTGACTTGGCTTGAGTTGACGAGGGACTGGGAGGCAAGGCCTTGTCATCAACAGGGGCTGTTTTGGGGGATGATCGAAAGAATCGGAACATATTGAAGGGTGTGTTGGGCTCTATTCTATGAAAACTTAAGGCCCGCTCAAAATCTCCTGACAACGAGTTAAGCTCGGGCCCATGCCTACTAAACCAATCCATCAAGCTGCTATCGGCTCACCTTCGCACGAAGTCCGCATCATTGGTGGCCAATGGAAGCGCAGCAAAATCAAAGTGATCGATCGACCCGGCCTGCGGCCCACGCCAGACAGGGTGCGCGAAACACTGTTCAATTGGCTAGGCCAAGACCTGACGGGTTGGCGCTGTGTCGATGCCTTTGCGGGCACCGGTGCTTTGGGGTTTGAGTCTGCATCGCGGGGTGCTCAAAGTGTGTTGATGTTGGAACAAGATGCACAACTGGTGGCACAGTTACTTGAGACACAGCAACGTTTAAAAGCTCAAGCCGTGCAGGTACAAAAGGGCGACGCCTTGATGGGCCTGCAACGCTTGGCGCCCAGTAGTCTGGATGTGGTGTTTTTAGATCCGCCATTTGAAGGGGAGTACTTCGAGAAAGCATTGCAGGCTGCTGCCAAAGCTGTTGTGCCAGAGGGCTGGGTCTATTTGGAAGCCCCTGCCCATTGGGCAGACGAAGCGGTTCAGGCTTGTGGACTGCAGGCGGTGAAACACATGAAAGCCGGTGCTGTTCACGCACATTTGCTGCAACGCCCATTCGAGGGATAATCCTTCCAAACGATCAGGAGCCCCCCCATGAGTCGATCAGTTAACGCTGTTTATTCTGGAACCTTTGACCCACTGACACTGGGTCATGAAGACGTGATCTATCGCGCGTCTCAAATGTTTGACAAAGTGGTGGTAGCCGTGGCCACCGCACACCATAAAAAAACGCTTTTCACACTTGACGAGCGTTTGGCCATGGCCCAAGAAGTGACGCAAGATTTGGGCAATGTGAGTGTCTTGCCTTTGACCGGTTTGTTGTGTGACTTTGTGCACACCCAAGGCGCGCGTGTCATTGTGCGAGGCTTGCGCTCGGTCACCGATTACGACTACGAAACACAAATGGCTGGCATGAACCGCCATTTGGCACCCGAAGTTGATACCGTGTTTTTGCACACCAGCGCCTCTGTGCAGCACATTAGCAGCACCTTGGTGCGAGAAATTTCTACCTTGGGTGGCAAGGTAGAGGGGCTTGTGTCTCCGGCTGTTTTGAAGGCCCTGCAAGCCAAGCGCTAAATATCGGCCGCTTCCACCATGAAGCGAACACGTTTTTGGCCTTGCCACTCGTCCACATCCAATCGGAATGCCAGTTTGACGCGGGCTGGCAAAGGCTCTATTCGGCCAAACCAAATGCCATCCACCGGTTGACCTTGGTGCTTGAGTTTCAAGGCCAAGTGTTTTTCTCCCACCAGTCTTTGCGAGACAACTTCAAGCTCTTCGCTGAACACAGGCGGTGCAAAACCCTGACCCCAAACTTCTTTGTGCATCACATCAATGAATTCAACACGCCGGTATTGTGCGTCTAAAGGCCCGTCAGTTTCGAGCTTGCGTTGAAGGGTGGCAGGTGACATCAGCGCTGCGGCCACTTCCATGAAGCATGACTCAAATAATTCCAGATGTTCTTCTTCAATGGTGCAGCCCGCGGCCATGGCGTGTCCGCCAAAGCGCAGCAAAATGTGCGGGTGCTTTTTGGCCATGAGGTCTAGCGCGTCGCGCAAATGAAAACCTGGAATCGATCGGCCAGAGCCTTTTAACTCATGCTCTTTGCCAGGCGCATTGCTGGCTGCAAAGACAAAGCAAGGCCGGTGAAATTTGTCCTTGATGCGCGAAGCCACGATGCCCACTACGCCTTCGTGAAAATCAGGGTCAAAAACGCAAATGGCTGGCGGCGGTTCATCGCTGTCATCAAACAAAGACTCGGCAATTTCCATGGCTTGCTGGCGCATGTCGCCTTCAATGTCGCGACGCTCGCGGTTAATGGCATCAAGCTGCCTTGCCAACTCATCGGCTCTTGCCGCATCGTCGGTGATCAGGCATTCAATGCCCAGCGTCATGTCTGACAAGCGGCCTGCGGCGTTGATGCGAGGGCCCAATGCAAATCCAAAATCAAAGGTGGTGGCCACTTTGGCTTCGCGACCAGCGGCTTTGAACAAAGCCAACATGCCGGCAGGCATCGAGCCGGCTCTGATGCGTTTCAAGCCTTGAGCCACCAAGCGGCGGTTGTTGTTGTCAAGTTTCACCACATCGGCCACAGTGCCAAGTGCCACCAAGGGAAGCAGTGCATCGAGTTTGGGTTGAGATTCGGCAGAGAAAATGCCGCGCTGTCTCAACGTTGCACGCAGCGCCAACAACACATAGAACATGACGCCTACACCTGCCAAGGACTTGCTTTCAAATTCGCAACCGGGTTGATTCGGATTCACAATCACTTCTGCAGTGGGCAGGGTGGCCGCAGGCAAGTGATGGTCAGTGACCAAGACTTGCAAGCCCAGAGCCTGCGCTTGCGCAACACCTTCCATGCTGGCGATGCCGTTGTCGACGGTGATCAAAACATCGGCACCCGATTGCTTCACGCGATCTGCGATGGGGGCAGTTAGGCCGTACCCATCGACTACGCGGTCGGGCACGATGTAGCTGACATTGTTCGCCCCAAGCATGCGCAGACCCCGCACGCCTACTGCGCATGCAGTGGCGCCGTCGCAATCGTAATCTGCCACGATGCAAATGCGCTTGTTGGCGGCAATGGCATCTGCCAACAAGCTTGCTGCTTCCTGAGATCCCTTGAGTGTGATGGGCGCTAACAACTTAGCCAAGCCATCGTCTAATTCTTCAGGACTGACAATGCCGCGTGCCGCAAACAAGCGCGAAAGCAAAGGATGAATGCCTGCCTGTTCAAGGGCCCATGCACTTCGGGGCGGTACATCGCGCGTTAATATTTTCAAACTCATGGGGCAGAAACTCCGGAGGACAGGGTGCGCAATTCTTTGATCTCAGAAAAAGGTTGAATCAGTCGGTGCAGTTTGTTGAGCCAAGAGACTGGCTGCGGCCGATAGTGCCGCCAAGATGTTTCACTGCAAAGCGTGAGAGAAACGTCGTGATTTTGATCTAGGGCTTGACTCAAAGATTGGCACAGCGTGGCGTCAAGGTGTTGCCACGCTAGTTGCCACAGTTTGGCGTTAGAAGCTTGCATGCTTTCACGCAAATCAAGTGCAACATTCAAGTCTGATGCATCAGAATAAAGTTGTTCTAGGCTGCGATGCAGCCAAAAAGAATTGACGGTCCAGCGGCCCTTCAAACTGCGCTCGTCGTTCACGGGGTGTTGGTAGAGCAGCATTTGCATTTCACTTTGCAAGCGTTGCAAAGTTTTGGCGCGCTGATGCTCTGGCATCCATGGTTTGATGTTTTGGCCGACAACACGGTCAATGCTGGCCAAGGGCAAATCATCCAAGAGATCACCTTTGACGCGCCAAACCAAGGGGCTTTCATAGACCACTTGAAGCCCATCTTCCTCAAAGTAGGGTTGTATAGCGGACAAGAGCTGTTTTGACTCCTGCTCGTTCAGAGCCAGTTCATGAGGTTCCAGCAAAGTGACTTCGTTCATGCCGACTTGCCAATGACAAGGGGTCATGATTGCTTCTTTTCCCAATGATGGTTTGGCACCTAGAAGCTGCGGGGCCGATTCATGCGGCATGAGAAAGGCACTGACGCCCTCGGGCGCGGTGCTTGATTTTGAGACGCATGCCATTCGACTGAGCAATTTTTGCAAATTGGGCAAATACAATGTGTCAAGTGCATTGTTCATTGCCGCGCGCAGAGCTTCAGGTTCAGGCGCTGCGTAGGCAATTACCCAATGGCGAGCGGGTGAGCGGCCCTCATTGACCTGAGGTGTTGTGGTGCTTGGTAAAGCTGCGTTCATGGCTGTATTGTCAGGGATGACACAATCTCCCTTTTAGACAGTCGGCTTGCTGAGCCATCAGTGCCTTTGAAAGTGGTCTTGAATGCGTTTGGAATTTGCTTACGAGTGGGTTTTGGGTTGGCGCTACACCCGCGCAGGACGGGCCACGCGCCGCAACGGCTTCATCTCTTTTATTTCTGGGGTTTCCATGCTTGGCATTGGCCTTGGCGTGGCCGCCTTGGTCATTGTCTTGTCTGTCATGAATGGCTTTCAGAAAGAAGTGCGCGACAGAATGCTCAGCGTGGTCTCGCACATCGAAGTCATTTCTACAGATGGTGGCGCATTAGAAGACGTGAGTGGTACGCTTCACCAAGTACGCACCAATCCCAACGTCATTGGGGCTGCGCCCTTTATTTCAGCGCAGGCCTTGTTGGCAAGGGGTGAAGACATGAAGGGCGTTTTGGTGCGCGGCATTGACCCTGCACTAGAACCTGGTGTGGTTGATTTGTCAGTGGACTCACAGCTCAAAAACTCAGGCGTGCCCGGTATCAACGCACTGGTTCCTGGTGAGTTTGGGGTGGTGCTGGGCATTGATTTGGCAAGGCAGTTAGGCCTTCGAATCGGAGATCCCGTGACGCTGATTGCGCCCAATGGCCAAGTCACACCGGCGGGTGTTTTGCCGCGACTCAAACAGATGAAGGTGGTGGGCGTGTTCAACTCTGGCCACTACGAATATGACGCTGCCTTGGTCATGATGCATGTGGCGGATGCCGGCAAGATTTTTCGCATCGAGGGACCCACCGGCATTCGCTTAAAAATCAAAAATTTGCATGAGGCTCGCTCTGTTGCGCGCGAGCTTGCTCCTGCATTGCCCATGGGCATGGCTTTGCGCGATTGGACGCAGCAAAACAGAACGTGGTTTGCGGCCGTGCAGGTGGAAAAGCGCATGATGTTCATCATCCTGACGCTCATTGTGGCGGTGGCCGCTTTCAACTTGGTGTCAACTTTGGTCATGAACGTCACCGACAAACGCGCCGACATTGCCATCTTGCGAACACTGGGCGCAAGTCCAAAAAGCATCATGGGTATTTTCATAGTTCAAGGCGCCATGGTAGGCATCATGGGCACTTTGGGCGGCTTGCTTTTGGGTCTGCTGATTGCGTTCAACATCGATGTCATCGTTCCGGCCTTGGAAGCCATCTTTCAAGCCAGTTTCTTGCCCAAAGACATCTACCTCATTAGCCGCATGCCGAGCGATCCTCAAATGTCAGACATCTTGCCCGTTGTGCTTATTTCATTGGCCTTGTCTTTTGTGGCAACGCTCTATCCCAGTTGGCGTGCCAGCCAAGTGAACCCAGCTGAGGCTTTGCGTTATGAGTAATGTTGCCCATCCGCCGGTGCTGGAAGTGCGCGGTTTAAGCAAGCGCTTTGACGAGGGCGGCTTGAGTGTGTCTGTCTTGCAGGGTGTTGACCTCTCAGTGCAAGCTGGCGAGACGGTGGCCATTGTGGGTGCTTCAGGCTCGGGCAAGAGCACCCTCATGCATTTGATGGGCGGACTAGACTCGCCCACCCAAGGGCAAGTCTTGTTGCAGGGCCAAGATTGGTCTGGTTTCAATGCCTCAGAGCAAGGTTCAAGGCGCAACAAGTTGCTGGGTTTTGTCTATCAATTTCACCATTTGCTGCCTGAATTTACCGCCCAAGAAAATGTGGCCATGCCACTTTGGATTCGCCGTGAATTGAAGGACGCGGCCAACGCCAAGGCCCTAGAAAGATTGTCGCAAGTGGGTCTTGAAAATCGTGCGTTACACAGGCCCGCCGAACTCTCGGGCGGTGAACGCCAACGGGTGGCCATTGCGCGCGCCATGGTCACGCAACCGGCGTGCGTATTGGCCGACGAACCCACAGGCAACCTAGACCGAGCCACCGCAGAAAGCGTGTTTGATTTGATGTTAAGCACTGCAGAAAAACAGGGCACCGCGTTTGTGGTTGTCACACACGACCCGCAACTTGCCGCGCGCTGTAGTCGCGTGCTTAGATTAGAAAAAGGCGTTCTGCAATCATGAGCATGCGCTGGATTGACAGCCATTGCCATTTAGATGCACCTGAGTTTGATTTAGACCGCACTGAGGTTCTACAAAAAGCACAATCTCAGGGCGTGGCTTGGTGCGTCATGCCAGCCGTTCAAGCCAAAGACTTTTTGCCGCTGCAAAAACTGGCGCAAGAACTTCACCAGCCCTATGCTTTGGGCATTCACCCGTTGTTTGTGCCGCAGGCTCAAGAACAAGACCTGGCATTTTTGGCGCAATGCATTGAGAGTGCGCTGGCGCAAGATGCCCATGGGCAAAGGATAGACCCAAGCTTGGTGGCCTTAGGGGAAATTGGTTTGGACTTTTTTGTGCCAGCTTTGTGTGAACCCGCCATGCGCGAGAAGCAAGAATTTTTCTACCATGCCCAATTGAAAATGGCACAAAAGTTCAAGTTGCCCGTGATTGTGCATGTGCGCAAATCTGCAGATGAATTGTTGAAGGGGCTCAGACGCTTTGCTGTGCAAGGCGGTATTGCGCATGCCTTCAATGGCAGTTTTCAGCAAGCCAACACATTCATTGAGATGGGGTTTGCGTTGGGTTTTGGCGGTGCACTGACCTTTGAGCGTGCCTTGCAATTAAGGCGTTTGGCCACAGAGCTGCCCCTCTCTGCTTTGGTCTTAGAAACAGATGCACCCGATATACCGCCGCACTGGATTTACAAAACACAATCTGCACGACAATCGAGCCAAGCGCTACCCAGTCAAGCGCGCAATGAGCCCGCTCAGTTGCCGCGCATAGGTGCTATGTTGGCTACATTGCGAGGTGTTTCTGCTTCAGACATTGCCCATGCAACGCTTGTGAATGCGCAGCGTGTTTTGCCACAGCTTCAATTTTTCGAAACCCTATGAGCAAACCTTCAAGCAAAGCCCTTGAACTTCCCGAAGTGAACTTCTCCGAAAATGGCGAGTCGCGCTATTTGCATTTGGGCACGCCTTGGATTCAGGGCTCGATGAAGATCAAAGAGCCATTCGATTTGGACCTTGAATACATTCAACGAATGATGGTGGGCTTGCTGTTTTTAAAGAGCGCCTCGGTGGCCGGGCTTCACGCTATGCAGTTGGGTTTGGGCGCCGCCAGCCTCACCAAGTTTTGTTACAAGAAACTTCGCTGGACGTGCACGGCCATTGAACTTAACCCGGGTGTCTTGCATGCATGCAGGGGCTGGTTCAAGTTGCCAGAAGACGGTCCTCGCATGCGGGTCATCATTGCCGATGCGGCTTTAGAAATTCAAAGTCAAGAGTGGTTGGGAACTGTCGACATTTTGCATGTCGATTTGTATGACCATGAAGCTGCAGCGCCAGTACTCGACGACGTTGCGTTTTACAAAAACTGTCGCGCGCTTTTAAGTGATGAAGGCGCCATGACGGTCAATTTGTTTGGTCGCACATCGAGCTACGAAAAGAGCTTGGCCAAAATGGCCGAAGCCTACGGTGAAGATGCCCTGTGGGCTTTTAAGCCCACCCGAGAGGGCAACACAGTGGTCATGGCCCAACGCGTAGCAAGCCGTCCCAAAAGAGATCAATTGTTAGCCCAAGCAGAAGCCATAGAGAACAGATTTGGTCTGCCAGCCACAAAATGGTTAAAGGTTTTCAAACCTCTGCTGATGTAATTTAGGGCTCAAATGGCTAAAAACTTAGGGTAAACCCAAAAGCTGGTATTGTTTTCTCACAACGGGTAGGTGAAACCCACATTCAAAAGGGGTGTGTTTGGGCACAAAATCCGCCATCCCAAACTTTTTGGAGGAGTGTTCCTGTGAAAATCAAAAGTCAAAAAGACTTTTTCTCTGGTCTGATGTTCACCGTTATCGGTGCTTCATTTGCCTATGGAGCAACAAGTTATAACATCGGTTCCGGTGCCCGAATGGGCCCTGGTTACTTCCCCTTACTGCTGGGCGTGATCTTGGCACTCTTGGGTGCAGCGATCTTGTTCAAGTCCTTGGTGTTTGAAACCCCCGATGGGGAGCATGTCGGTGCCTTTGCATGGAAGCCGCTGGTTTTCATCATCGCAGGCAACTTGCTGTTTGGCGTGTTGCTGGGCGGCCTGCCTAGCATCGGATTGCCGGCCATGGGCTTGATTGTGGCCATTTTTGGCACCACCATCGTGGTCAGTATGGCGGGTGATGAATTCAATTTCAAAGAAACTGTGGTGTTGAGTGTCATCTTGTCATTGATGTGCTACGGTGCCTTCATCATGCTGCTGAAATTGCAGTTCCCTGTGTGGCCTTCTTTCATCAGCGGCTAAGGAGTTACAAATGGATCTGATCAACAATTTGTCTTTGGGTTTTGGGGTGGCGTTCACCTTTCAGAACTTGATCTATGGTTTTATTGGCTGCCTCCTGGGTACTTTGATTGGTGTGCTGCCAGGCATTGGACCCGTTGCAACCATTGCCATGCTCTTGCCTGCCACCTATGCATTGCCCCCTATTGCGGCCTTGATCATGTTGGCCGGTATTTATTACGGCGCCCAATACGGTGGTTCGACCACTGCCATTTTGGTGAATTTGCCAGGTGAGTCTTCATCTGTGGTTACGGTCATTGACGGCTACCAAATGGCCCGCAAGGGGAGAGCAGGGCCGGCGCTGGCTGCTGCTGGTTTGGGTTCCTTCTTTGCAGGTTGCGTGGGTACTTTGATCTTGGCTGCCTTTGCGGTGCCCTTGACAGAAGTAGCCTTCAAGTTCGGTCCTGCCGAATACTTCTCGCTCATGATCTTGGGCTTGATTGGTGCTGTGGTGTTGGCCTCTGGTTCATTGCTCAAAGCAGTGGCCATGATTGTGTTGGGCTTGTTGCTGGGCTTGGTCGGCACAGACGTGAACTCAGGTGTGGCCCGATACAGCTTTGACATTCCTGAACTGACAGACGGTATTGGCTTTATTGTCATAGCCATGGGTGTATTTGGCTATGGCGAGATCATTACCAACTTGGCTCAACCTGAAGACAAGCGCGAAGTTTTCTTGGGTAAGGTCACTGGCTTGTTCCCCACCAAAGAAGACTTCAAGAACATGGTGCCTGCTGTCTTGCGCGGTACGGCCATTGGTTCTATTCTTGGAATCTTGCCAGGTGGCGGTGCCTTGTTGGCAGCCTTTGCAGCCTACACCATCGAGAAGAAAACCAAACTTCGTCCAGGTGAAGTACCTTTCGGTCAAGGTAATATTCGAGGTGTTGCTGCCCCTGAGTCTGCCAATAACGCCGGTGCGCAAACCTCCTTCATTCCATTGCTAACTTTGGGTATTCCACCCAATGCCGTGATGGCCTTGATGGTGGGTGCCATGACCATTCACAACATTCAGCCAGGTCCTCAAGTGATGACCAGCAACCCTGAATTGTTCTGGGGTCTGATTGCTTCCATGTGGATTGGTAACTTGATGTTGATCATCTTGAACCTGCCCCTCATCGGCATGTGGATCAAGTTGCTCACAGTGCCTTATCGTTGGTTGTTCCCTGCCATTGTGCTGTTCTGTGCCATTGGTGTGTACTCCACCAACAACAACACTTTCGACATATGGCTTGTCGGCGCCTTTGGTGTGGTGGGCTATGTATGGGCCAAACTCAGCGTTGAACCGGCGCCCTTGTTGCTCGGCTTCATCTTAGGCCCCATGATGGAAGAGAACTTGCGACGGGCCTTGCTGCTGTCTCGAGGCGACTGGTCGGTTTTCGTCACTCGTGGTTTGTCTGCCAGCTTGTTGGCCGTTGCTGCAGTCATGTTAATTGTGGTGCTCCTTCCCTCCGTTAAATCCAAGCGCGAGGAAGCCTTCGTCGAAGAGTGATTCAGAATCAATTTCGACTCAAAACGGCGCCTTAGGGTGCCGTTTTTTTTGGCATGTCGACTCTCTCATGGTTCGATGTGACTTTAGGTCACAAATTTCCTGACACAATCACTCTTTGAACCCAAAACATCCACCATCAGACGAATTTAGACAACACCATGAGCTTTGATTTCAGTACCCCTTATTCTTCTGCGCGCCTGCCCTTGTTTGCGCGAAACATTGTTTCTACCTCGCACCCACTGGCTGCTCAAGCCGGTTTGCGCATGATGCTCAAGGGCGGCAATGCGGTGGATGCAGCCATTGCAGCTGCTGCTGCCATGACCATCACAGAGCCTGTAAGCAACGGTTTAGGTTCTGATGCGTTTTGTATTTTGTGGGACGGCAAAAAACTGCATGGTCTGAATGCATCTGGACCTGCACCTCAGGCATGGACCCCTGAGTATTTCCACAAAAAATATGGCCACGATGCTTTCAACCCACCCAAGCGCGGCTGGGACTCTGTCACGGTTCCAGGTGCAGTGGGGGCCTGGGCTGCCATGAGTGAGAAATTTGGCAAACTGCCTTTTGCCGATCTGATGGAGCCTGCCATTGAAATTGCCGAGCGCGGCTACCTGATGCCTGTGGTGGTGCAACAAAAATGGGATGCGGCCACGCCTTTGCTGCAGTTCTTGCCTGGCTTTACCGAAAGCTTTTTGCCATGGGGCCGTGCGCCGAATGTAGGTGAGTTATTCCAATTCAAAGCGGCAGCCAGGGGCCTGCGTGCCATTGCCGAAACCAAAGGCCGGGCTTTTTATGAAGGCGAAATTGCAGAGGCGCTGGTGCGCTTTTCTACGCAGCATGGTGGTGCCCTGTCGCTGCAAGATTTAGCGGCATATCGACCTGAATGGGTCGAGCCGATTGCGCAAAACTACCGCGGCTACACCTTGCATGAAATTCCGCCCAATGGCCAAGGCATTGCCGCCCTCATCGCTTTGGGTATTTTGGAAAACTTTGACATTGCCAGCATGAAAGTGGATGGCATTGATTCTCAACATTTGCAAATTGAAGCCATGAAGTTGGCCTTTGCCGACGTTTACCGCTATGTAGCCGATCCACGTTACATGGAGGTCACACCGGCTCAAATGCTTGATCCCGCGTATTTAAAAAGCCGCGCCAAACTCATTGACATGAAGAAAGCGCAAGATTTCAAAGCCGGTAATCCTGTGAAGGGCGGCACCATTTACCTCACGGCTGCCGATGAAAACGGCATGATGGTGAGCTTCATTCAAAGCAATTACATGGGCTTTGGGTCGGGTGTGGTTGAACCTACTTATGGCGTCAGCTTGCAAAACAGGGGTTTTGGCTTCAGCACCGATTTGAAGGGTGCCAACGCTGCCAACTTGGTTGCGCCTGGCAAGAAACCTTTCCAAACCATCATCCCTGCCTTCTTAACTCAAAATGGTCATCCCGTCATGAGTTATGGCGTGATGGGGGGCAACATGCAGCCTCAAGGTCATATGCAGACCTTGGTGCGCATGCTTGACTACGGTCAAAACCCGCAAACGGCTTGTGATGCACCGCGCTGGCGCTACAACGCCGGCATGTCCATCAATGCCGAATCCAACATGGACCGCAACACAGTTCAAGGCCTGAACGATTTGGGACACGAGCTTGAAGTGATCAACGATTCTTACCAAGACTTTGGCGCGGGTCAATTCATTTGGCGCATGGGTGACCCCAAAGTGCAGGGCTACATAGCGGCCTCCGATCCACGGCGTGATGGGCAGGCGGTTGGCTTTTGACGCCAACGCAAGCAACTCAATTTCCGTCGGTTTTGTGGATTAATTTTGACCAGAGTGGTCTTACGTTTTTGAAGGAGTCATCATGGATTTAGGAATTAAAGGCAAGTGGGCTTTGGTGGGCGGCGCAAGCAAGGGCTTAGGCTGGGGCTGTGCACGTGCGCTGGCTTTAGAGGGCGTGAACGTGGTCATGGTGGCGCGGGGTGCTGATGTTCTAAACCAAGCCGTAGCGGATTTGCAAAAAGAAGCGCCCGGCGTGAAGTTGCTGCCCGTGGCGGCTGACATCACCACGGAAGCTGGCCGAGCCGCTTTGTTTGCAGTGCCTGGTGGCCCTGGCAAAGACTTTGATATCGTGGTGACCAATGCGGGCGGACCGCCTCCCGGCGATTTTCGCAGTTGGGACCGCGAGGCTTGGATCAAAGCCTTGGACGCCAACATGCTGACGCCCATTGAGCTGATCAAGGCCACTGTGGATGGCATGGCGGCAAGGGGCTTTGGCCGTATCGTGAACATCACCTCCAGCTCCGTCAAATCGCCCATTGATATTCTGGGCTTGTCCAATGGCGCACGAAGTGGCTTGACGGGTTTTGTGGCCGGTGTTGCTCGCACCAAAATTGCAGCGCAAGGCGTCACCATCAACAACATCTTGCCAGGTAAATTTGACACCGATCGAATTCGCGCCAATGTCGAAGTCACTGCGCAAAAAATGGGCAAGTCGGTGGCAGAAATTCGTGCGCTGCAACAATCTCAGGTGCCTGCAGGCCGTTACGGTACACCGCAAGAATTTGGATCGCTGTGTGCTTACATTTGCAGTCAACAAGCGTCTTACATCACAGGCCAAAACTTTTTGACCGACGGTGGCGCCTACCCAGGTACTTATTGACGCTTCGCAAGCTGCATGCGCCGCGCACGCTGGCCTTTAATTGGGGGTCAACTGGCGCGCCGAGATGACACCAGAATGCCACTCACAATGAGGCCAAAAGCCACAAGGTGGTAGATCTGGGGCAGGTCGCCTAAGAACACGGTTGACATGATGGCGGCAAACAGCGGTGTGAGGTTAGCAAAGAAACCTGCCACCGCTGGCCCTGCAGTTTGCACACCCAAGCCCCAGCATCTGTAGGCCAACACAGCAGGGCCGATGGCTACAAAAGCAAGCGCTGCATAAAGGGGCAGGCCCCAAGTGATGTGTGTGTCGGTAAGCGCCCATTCAGCACCTGAAAACATACCCGCCCAGCCTAGGCCAAATATGACCTGCGCCATTAGGAATGCTGCCCAATTGCTTCGAATTTCGTCGGGCTCGTTGCGCTGCGTTAAGAGCCAGCTGTAAATGGCCCAGCAGGCAGTGGCCAGCAAAATATAAATGTCGCCCACCACAAAGCTTACCTGCAGCAGTTGCTCTGCATCGCCGCGCGACAAAACCACCAACACACCTGCAATGGAAAGCCCTGCGCCCAGCCACTGTGCACGCCGCACAGGGGTCTTAAAAAACAAGGCGCCGATGGCCAGCATGAACACGGGGGTGCTGGCCGCCACCAAGGTTACGTTGAGTGGGGTGGAGGTTTGCAATGCCAAATATTGCAGCGCGTTGTAGCAACCCACACCTAACAAACTCAGCAGTGCAAACCTGCGCCAGTAGGGCCAAAGTGGGCTACTGGGTTTGAGCAAATGCCAAGCTAAGGGAAGAAGGATAAAAAATGCAATCAGCCAGCGCAAAAAATTGAGGGTGATGGGTGGTACCAAATCACTCACCAATCGGCCCACAACGGCGTTGCCGGCCCAAAGCAGTGGCGGAACGGTGAGCATGAGTGCTGTGCCAGGTGAGAGTTTTTGTGTCATGCCAGTGACTTTAACGGCAACGCAGGGGCTGTGTTGTCACGCAGGGTCATTGAATTCGTGGCAAAGTAGCGGTCAATGTGATTTTGTCTCACACTCAATCACACCTCAATTTCAAATTTTTTAGGAGAAACGCATGAGCTTAGCTGTCCAAATCGACCAAAACGGTGGCCCAGAACAACTCAAATTGGTTGACGTCACAGTGGGTCAACCCGGCCCTGGCGAAATTCGCATTCGCCACAAAGCCATTGGCTTGAACTTCATCGACGTTTACCAACGCAGCGGTTTGTACACCTTGCCCATGCCTTTGAAGTTGGGCATGGAAGCCTCAGGCATTGTCGAGGCCGTGGGCGAGGGCGTCACTCACCTCAAGGTGGGCGATCGTGCAGCCTATGCCAGCCAACCCCCAGGCAGTTATTGCGAAGAGCGCGTGATGCCCGCCAAGTGCGTTTGCAAATTGCCAGACGACATTTCTTTTGAAACCGGCGCCGCCATGATGCTTAAGGGCCTCACTGCACAGTACCTGCTTTTGAAAACACGACCCGTTGAAGGATTGAAAGCCGGCGACCATGTGTTGTTCCACGCGGCTGCTGGCGGTGTGGGCCTCATTGCTTGCCAATGGGGCAAGGCTTTGGGCTTCAGCATGATTGGCACAGCGGGCTCCGATGACAAATGCAAATTGGCATTGGCCAATGGTGCCGAGTACTGCATTAACTACAGCACCGAAGATTTCTTGCCACGCGTGAAAGAAATCACGGGTGGCAAAGGTGTGAAAGTGGTTTACGACTCGGTGGGCAAAGACACTTGGGACAAATCACTTGAATGCTTGCGCCCCTTGGGCTTGATGGCAAGTTTTGGCAATGCCTCTGGTGCCGTGGCACCCTTCGCACCAGGCATGTTGGGCGCCAAGGGCTCTTTGTATGTCACACGCCAAACTTTGTTCAGCCACATCACAACGCGCGAAAGTACGCAAGCCATGGCCAATGATTTGTTTGCTGTGGTGCAAAGTGGCAAAGTTAAAATTCACATTGACCAGACTTTCCCCTTGGCACAAGTACAAGAAGCACATCGTGCCTTGGAAGCCCGCAAAACAACGGGTTGCACCATCCTCACTTTGTAATTTCAAATCTTACAAAATCAAAGGCACCCTCGGGTGCCTTTTTTGACAGTCATCGACCTCGTCGAACTCTTAGCAATTCGTCCAAGATCAACAGGCAAGCACCCATAGAGATGGCGCTATCAGCCACGTTGAAAGCAGGGAAGTGCCAAGTGCCGTAATAGAAGTCTAGAAAATCAATCACATGGCCGTAAAGCACGCGATCGATCACATTGCCGACCGCACCACCCAGCAAAAGAGACAAGGCCAGACAAAACAAAGTTTGGCCAGCATGCATGCGCATCAAATAAAGCATCACCAACGCGGCCACAGCACCCAACCCCGTAAAGAACCAGCGCTGCCAGCCGCCAGCATCGGCCAAGAAGGAAAATGCGGCGCCAGGGTTGTGCACGCGGACCAAATTGAAGAAGGAGGTCATGGGCAGAGTTTCACCCAACTGGAAGGCCCCCACCACCGCAATCTTGGTCAATTGGTCTAGCAACAAAATGATGAGCGCAATGCCTAACCAGAGCCAGCCCCCCGAGCCTGATTTAAAAATGTTTTTGTTGCGAGCCATGTTGGATGCTTTAAGCAAACAGCCGTGTTTCACCCGCGCCATGCAAGTTGCTGTCGCAACGGCCACACAGGGTGGGATGCGCAGAGTTCACGCCCACATCTGGGGCGTAGTGCCAGCAACGCTCGCACTTGGTGTCTAGACTGACGGAAACCTTGGCAAGCATTTCGGAACCGGCCTCCAAAATAATGTGTGAGGTGATGAATACAAACTTCAAGTCATTGCCCAAACTGGCCAACAAGGCATGGTCTTCGGGGCCGACTTGCAAGTTGACAGAGGCTTGCAATGAAGCGCCCACTTTGCCATCGGCGCGCAAGGTTTCAATGTCTTTGTTCACCTGATCGCGAATTTCGCGAATGCGTGTCCACTTGGCCAAAAGGGCTTCGTTGGGCGTGCCCAAGTCGCTGTAGGTTTCCATGAAAATGGACTCTGAGCTACCAAAGGCCTGCCATGCTTCTTCTGCGGTAAAGCTTAAAAACGGCGCCATCAAGCGCAGCATGGCATGCGTGATGCGGTAGAGCACTGTTTGTGCAGAGCGACGAGCCAATGACTTGGGTGCGTTGGTGTACAGGCGGTCTTTCAGCACGTCCAAATAAAACGCACCCAAATCTTCAGAGCAATAGATCTGTAATTTGGAGACCACAGGGTGAAACTCATAGACCTTGAAGTGAGCCAAAATATCAGTTTGCATTTGCGCTGCACGACTCAAGGCAAAGCGATCGATTTCTAAAAGGTCGGCATCGGACACGGCATCTTTGGCAGGATCGAAATCACTCACGTTGGCCAACAAGAAACGCAAGGTGTTGCGAATGCGGCGATAAGCATCTACCACGCGCGCCAATATTTTGTCGTCGATGTTCAGGTCGCCCGAGTAATCGGTAGAAGCCACCCAAAGGCGAACAATTTCTGCCCCCATCTTGTCTGTAATTTCTTGGGGTGCCACCACGTTGCCCAAACTTTTGCTCATCTTGCGGCCTTGGCCGTCGGTGGCAAAACCGTGCGTGAGCAAACCCTTGTACGGCGCTCTATCGTACAAAGCGCATCCGAGCAACAAGGAGCTGTGGAACCAGCCGCGGTGTTGGTCGTGGCCTTCTAAGTAGAGGTCGGCTTCGGGGCCTGCGTCATGGAATGGGGCACGGTCGTAGGCATCTTTGTGGCTGCCGCGCAGCACGTGTTGGAAGGTAGAGCCAGAGTCAAACCACACTTCCAAAATGTCAGTGCTCTTGGTGTAGTTGGAGGCATCGGTTGCTCCCAAAATTTCTTCCGCAGTTGCACGGCTCCAAGCTTCAATGCCGCCTTTTTCAACGATGTTGGCAGCTTGGTCCAAAATTTCCATGGTGCGGGGATGCAACTCACCCGAATCTTTGTGCAAGAAGAAGGGCACTGGCACGCCCCAGCTGCGCTGACGTGAAATGCACCAGTCAGGGCGGTTAGCGATCATGTCGCGCAAACGTGTCTTGCCGTTTTCTGGATAGAAGTTGGTTTGATCGATGGCATCGAGTGCCAACTGACGCAATGTTTTGGATGCTTTGTCTTGTGTGAAGACGCCAGGGCCTTCGTCCATGCGCACAAACCACTGCGCCGCAGCGCGGTAAATGACGGGCGTTTTGTGGCGCCAGCAGTGCGGGTAGCTGTGTGTGATGCCATAGGTGGCCATGAGTCGATTGCTTTCACCCAGCACTTCAATGATGCGGGAGCAAGCTTTCCAAATGTTCATGCCGCCAAACAAGGGCAAGTCTTCTGCATAACTGCCGTTGCCTTGAACAGGGTTCAAGATGTCGTCGTAGGCCAAGCCATTGGCTACGCAGGAGTTAAAGTCATCCACGCCATAGGCGGGCGATGAGTGAACAATGCCCGTACCGTCTTGTGCGCTGACGTATTCGGCCACATAAACTGGCGAGAAGCGTTTGTAGCCTTCATGTACGTCGTACAAGGGGTGTTTGAAATTCAAGCCGCCTAACTTTTCGCCGGTGGTGGTAGCCACCACTTGACCTTCGATTTTGTAGCGCTCTAAACATTTTTCGACCAAGGACTCGGCCAGAACCAACATGCCTTTGTCGGTGTTGACCAAGGCGTAAACCAATTCAGGGTTGACATTCAAGGCTTGGTTGGCAGGCAAGGTCCAAGCGGTGGTGGTCCAAATGACTGCGAAGGCCGATTTGGGTTGGCCTGGCAATTCTTTCAAATCAAAGGCCTTGGCCAATGCTGCGTTGTCTGCTGCTTCAAAGGCCACATCCAATGTGTCGCTCTTTTTGTCGGCGTATTCAATTTCAAATTCAGCCAAGGAAGAACCGCAATCGAAGCACCAGTAAACAGGCTTTAAGCCGCGGTAGACAAAGCCACGTTCAATGACGCGTTTGAAGGCCCGAATTTCACCCGCTTCGTTGGCAAAGTCCATGGTGCGATAGGGCCGATCCCAATCACCCAACACGCCCAAGCGTTTGAAGTCTTCGCGCTGTTGGTCAATTTGCTCGGTGGCAAAGGCGCGGCTCTTGGCTTGCATGTCGTCGCGACTCAGCTTGCGGCCATGCAATTTTTCAATGGCGTTTTCAATGGGCAAGCCGTGGCAGTCCCAGCCGGGAATGTATTGCGCGTCAAAGCCCGCCAATTGCTTGGACTTGACGATCATGTCTTTGAGTACTTTGTTCAGGGCGTGACCAATGTGTAATTTGCCATTGGCATACGGCGGCCCATCGTGCAACACAAACAAGGGGGCACCTTGGCGGGCTACCCGCAGTTTTTTGTAGAGGCCTTGGTCGCTCCAAGCTTTGGCCCAGGCAGGCTCACGCTTGGGTAAATCGCCGCGCATTGCAAACGCGGTGTCGGGCATGTTCAGAGTGGCACGGTAATTTGTTTTTTGTTCGGACATTGTTCAAAGCGTCATGGTGTGGGGACTTGCAAAGTCGCATTTCTAGCGGCGAAAAATGCACGCGCATCGTCACAGTCCTTGGCAATGCCCAAAGTGAGGGCTTCCAAGCTGTCGTACTTGAGTTCGTCGTGTAATTTGTGCAGCAAGTCAACTCGGATGATTTTACTGTAGCCAGCTTCGACCCCAAGCTGGTTTGGCCAGTCTAAGCAATGGGTTTCTAGCAGTACTCTGCCACCATTGACATCGTTGGGGTCCAAAGAGGGGCGAATGCCCAAATTGGCCACTCCAGGCAAGGCTTGGGGGCTTAAGCCATGAACTTCCACATTGAAAATGCCGCTGGCTGCGGGTTGCCAGTGGCTAAAGCGCAAGTTGAGGGTTCTGAAGCCGTCCTGGGCGCCTTCATGAGAGGCGCCTAGGCCACGCCCTAGCTTCCGGCCATGCACCACATGACCGCTGATGCTGTAGGGCCGTCCCAAAAGGCGGGCTACCCCGTTCATGTCGCCCTTGGCCAGGGCTTCTCTGACAGCAGAGCTTGAAACCCTGAGGCCATGCACTTCGTAGCTGTTCATCCGGGCCACATCAAAACCCAGGCGCTGACCCGCGGCATCTAGCATGCTGTAGTCGCCGGCCCGCTTGGCGCCAAAGCGAAAATCATCGCCCACCAGCAAATATTGAACACCCAGACCCTTGACCAAGACAGACTGAATGAAGTCCTCTGGTGTTTGACTTGCCAAGCGTGCGTCAAAGGGCAGCACCACCACTTGGTCAATGCCGCAGCGATCGAGTTCTAGCAGTTTGTCGCGCAGGTTTGCAATTCGTGCAGGTGCTAATTCGGGCTTGTTGTGCAGCTTGGCAAAAAAATCTCTGGGGTGTGGCTCGAAGGTCATCACGCAACTGGGAACCCCGCGGTGCGCAGCTTCGTTTTTCAAGAGCGCGAGCATAGCCTGATGGCCACGGTGGACACCGTCAAAGTTACCGATTGTCAAGGCGCATTGATGGGCCCTGTCTGGATGGTTGAATCCGCGAAATACCTTCATGCTGTTTGCGTCATAAAAATGAATTGATTACAGGGTATATTGTGACTGACCAGAAAGACTGGCCTGTTCTCGTTTCATGTCATGGTTTTACCGTTGGATGGAGTCGCTTGTGAAGGTCTTGAAATTGTCTGCCCAAGGGCTTCCGCAGTCCTGGATTTCTTTGGAACAAGCTGTGGTGTATTACGCAGCCGAAGATGTCCGCTGGGAAGCGGGTCAAGAAATTGCTGTTTTTCACGGTGGCCACAATGCCATCACGGGCGAGCAGTCCATTATCAAGGTCAACAGCATCATTGGTACCCGCGGTGTTCATGGCATCAATCCTTTCGAACTCCGCCCCGGCCTGACCAATGGCAAATTGTTCATTCGAGATCGCAACGTGTGTGCTTATTGCGGCCAGCGATTTCATGAAACAGAACTCACCCGCGAGCACATCGTGCCCTTTGCACAAAATGGCATCGACAATTGGATGAATGTGGTCACGGCGTGTCGCTCATGCAACCATCGCAAAAGCAGCCGAACACCTGAGCAAGCAGGCATGCCATTGCTCTACACCCCTTACGTGCCCAGCCTGTGGGAAGATTTCATTTTACGAAACCGCAGAATCTTGACCGACCAAATGGCTTTTTTGATGGCACATGTGCCTCAAAATTCCAGATTGATCGATTAGATGTCGGGCCGGCGTTAAGCAAACACGCCAGCTGTTTCTTGCATGCTGGCAGAGACTTCCCCCAGGTGGTGGAGGGTGTCGCCGAAAGTCATTTCAAGCTGCGTCAATTTCTTGAAGTAGTGGCTCACAATGTACTCGTCGGTCACGCCAATACCACCATGCAATTGCACAGATTGTTGGCCCACATAGCGCATGGAATTGCCCAATTGGTATTTGGCACGGGCCATGGCTTGGTGACGCTCAGGTGCAGGTGCATTGAGCTTCAAGCTGGCGTAATAGCTCATTGAGCGGCCCAACTCCAATTGCATTTTCATATCGGCCACGCGGTGACGCAGGGCTTGGAAGGTGGCAATGGTGGTATTGAACTGCTTGCGGGTGTTCATGTAGTCCACGGTGATGGCCATGGTTTTGTCCATCACGCCGACGCCTTCAGCGCAGGCACACGCAATGCCAATGTCTACGGCGTGCCTCAATGCGGTTTGGCCATCGAGGGTTAGCAAACTTGCAGGGCTTTGATTGAGTTGGAGTTCGGCGGCGCGGCCACCGTCTTGGGTACCGTAGCCCGACGTGGTGCAGCCCTTGGCCCCTTTGGCCACCAAGAACAAAGCCAGCTTGCCGGATGCCATGGCGGGCACCAAAAAGGCATCTGCATGGTCACCCACGGCCACCATGCTTTTGGTGCCGCTAATGAGCCATTGGCCGTCTTGTTGCTGCGCTTGCGCATCGCATTTGTGGGTGCTGTAACGTGATTTGCGTTCTTGGTGTGCCAACACCACAATGGCTTCGCCGCCTGCAATTTTGGGCAGCCATGCGGCCTTCAAAGCATCGGGGGCATAGCCTTCTAAAACGGCGCCAGCAATGAAAGCGTGCTGCATGGGTTCGAGCACAATGCCGCGGCCCAATTCTTCCATCACCACCATGCCTTCAACGGGCCCCATGCCCATGCCGCCTTGATCTTCGCTGACATACAGGCCGCACAGGCCCAGCTCTGCCAGTTCGGTGTAGGCGGCGCGGTCAAAGCCACCCGCGTGCGTAATTTCGCGGCGGCGGTCAAAGGTGTAGCCCTTGTCGACCCATTTGCGAACAGCGTCGCGCAATTGTTCTTGATCGTCTGAAAAATCGAAATCCATGATGTGTCCTTTGGGGGTTAAGTCATTAACCCAAAACTACCTGAGCCACGATGTTGCGCTGCACTTCATTGCTGCCGCCGTAGATCGTGGTTTTGCGCATGTTGAAATAGTTGGCTGCAAGCGGTGCGTTGGACACTTCGTGTCCGGGGAAGTCGCCTTGCCAGCCTGCATCCATGGCTTCGAAAATGAAGGGGAGGCTGAAGGGGCCGGCTGCCAACATCATGAGCTCGGTGTAGCGCTGTTGAATTTCGCTGCCCTTGATTTTCAAAAGGCCGGCAATGTCGAGGGAGTTTTTGCCAGACTTTTCTGCCGACAAAACACGCAAGACCAACATCTCCAAAGCAACGATGTCCACTTCCAATTTAGAAATCTCATCGCGAAAACGCATGTCTTCGTAAACGCCTTCGGTTTTGGCAATGCGCTTGAGGCGCTCGAGTTCGCGTTTGGCGCGGTTCACGTCGGCAATGTTGGTGCGCTCGTGGGCCAACAAATGCTTGGCGTAATTCCAGCCTTTGTTTTCTTCCCCAACCAGATTTTCTGCAGGTACTTCTACATTGTCAAACCACACTTCATTGACTTCGCATTCGCCATCCAGCAATTTGATGGGGCGCACCGTAATGCCAGGCGACTTCATGTCGATCAACAAGAAGGAGATGCCGGTTTGCGGTTTGCCTTCGTTGCTGGTGCGCACCAAGCAGAAAATCCATTCGCCATACTGGCCTAGGGTGGTCCAGGTTTTTTGGCCATTGACAATGTACTTGTCGCCCACGCGTTCAGCACGCGTTTTGAGGGATGCTAAGTCAGAACCTGAACCAGGTTCGCTGTAGCCTTGACTCCACCAAACTTCACCGCTGGCGATGCCTGGCAAGAAACGTTTTTGTTGTTCAGCATTGCCAAAAGCCATGATGACAGGGGCCACCATGACGGGGCCAAAAGGCACCACGCGAGGGGCACCGGCCAGCGCGCATTCTTCTTCGAACAAATGCTTTTGCACGGCGGTCCAACCAGGGCCACCAAACTGCTCAGGCCAGCCCCAACCGAGCCAACCTTTTTTGCCCAAAATCTTGGCCCAAAGCTGCAAGTCGTCACGCGAGAGACGCATGGCGCTGTGAACTTTTTGCGAAATTTCGGAAGGTAAGTTTGCTTTTACCCAAGCGCGAATTTCCTCGCGAAATGCGAGTTCGTCGGGAGTGAATGCCAAATCCATGAGGTGTGTCTCCGGTCAATGCCAGTAAATGAGGGGAAAGTGCGTTTTTAGCACGACCGTGCGCAAATGCGGTGTCTTCGCTGCGACAAATTGCAATTTAGATGTCTGCGGCAGGGATAATACGGGGTCTTGCTTGGCGGTCTATTTGTGAAAAACATTGTTATTTTGATTTCTGGCGCTGGCTCCAACATGGCAGCCATCGTAAAAGCCGCGCATCAAGAAGCTTGGTCCAAGAAATGGGGCGTGAAGGTGGCCGCTGTGATCAGCAACAAGCCTCAAGCGTCTGGCCTCACTTGGTTGCAAGAGCACCCTGAGTTTGCAAACATCAAAACTCAAACGCTAGACCACACGCAGTTTGACTCCAGGGAGGTTTTTGACCAATCCCTGATGGCGAAAATTGATGAGCATGATCCCGATTTGGTCGTGCTGGCGGGTTTCATGCGAATTTTGACGCCTGCTTTCGTGGCGCACTATCAAGGCCGTCTGATCAACATCCACCCCTCATTGTTGCCCGCATTTGCCGGATTGAACACGCACCAGCGCGCCATTGATGCGGGCTCCAAGTTTGCTGGCGCCACAGTGCACCAAGTTTCAGTCGAGGTGGATCAAGGGCAAATTTTGGCCCAAGCCGTGGTGCCTGTTCTTCAAGGTGATAGCGCTGAAACGCTGGCCGCCAGAGTGCTTACGCAAGAGCACCTCATTTTTCCTGCTGCTGTGGCAGCGTTTTTCAGGTCTCAGGCAGTTCCTCGCCCAACCAAGTAAACCGGGGTTGAATCACACCCTTGATGTCCACCGTTTCATTGAACATGGCGGCGGGCCTGACCCACAGACCTTGATCGCCGTAAAGCGCTTTGTACAAAGTCAGCGGCTCAAGAGACTCGCTGTGCCGCACCGTGCCAAGCACTTGGTAAAGCAAATTCTTGTAGTGACGGTAGTAGCCAGGTCGGGTGATGATCAATGGCGGTAATGTTTCTTCTTGCATGAAATCGCTCTTGCGTGTTGTGGGGTGGGACAATAGAGCTTATGCATCCAAAAGCCCTTTTAGACGCCTGCGCCGAATTGGTCAGGCTGACCCTCCAATTTAACCATCCCGCTGATGCGGTAGTTTCTCGTTTTTTTCGTGACAACCGCAATTTGGGTCCACGAGAGCGCGCCACGCTGTCTGAAACAGTTTTTCAAGTCTTGCGACAAAAGTTGTTGTTTGAGCACATGGCCCGGTCTGGCAGTGGTGCCAAAGAAAAGCGCTTGGCCATTTTGGGTTTTGCAGGCCCCAGAGATTTCGTCAAAAGTGCATTGAACGACACTGAAAAAAAATGGCTAGACATGTGCGACAGCATTCAGCCCTCTGACTTGATGTCGCAGCACATTCACAATTTGCCCGATTGGTTGGCGCGGCCACTCAAAGAACAACTGGGCGATGAGTTTGGTGCCTTGGCCGAGAGTTTGCAGCAATCTGGCAGCTTGGATTTGCGGGTGAACGACCTGAACGAAAAACGTTCTGAAGTGCAAAAAGAATTAACCGCGGCAGGCATTGTTTGCGAGCCCACACCTTATTCTCCTTGGGGCCTGCGTTTGCAAGGCAAACCGTCTTTGGCCAAGGTCAAAGCCTTCGTGCGAGGCGCGGTTGAAGTGCAAGACGAAGGATCGCAGTTGTTGGCGCTGCTGCTGGATGCGCACCGCGGTGAAATGGTGGTGGACTTTTGCGCAGGGGCCGGCGGCAAAACTTTGGCCATTGGCGCCGCCATGCGCAACACTGGGCGTTTGTATGCCATGGACACTTCTGCCCATCGCTTGGATGCGTTGAAGCCGCGTTTGGCGCGCAGTCAGTTGTCCAACGTGCATCCTGCGGCCATCGCGCATGAGCGCGACGACCGTGTGAAGCGTTTGGCCGGCAAGATTGATCGGGTTTTGGTGGATGCGCCTTGTTCTGGTTTGGGAACCCTTAGGCGCAATCCCGATTTGAAGTGGCGCCAAAAGCCTGAAGGCATTGCCGAAGTCACACTGACTCAAACTGCCATTTTGGAAAGTGCCGCGCGTTTGTTGAAGTCGGGTGGCCGTTTGGTCTACGCCACCTGCAGCGTGCTGCCGCAAGAAAATGAAGAGATCGCTGAAGCGTTTTCGAAGGCGCATCCCGATTTCGTTGTTTTGCCTGTGGCCGAAGAACTGACTCGCTTGAAAGTGGCCAATGCCGACAAGCTGTGCAATGGCCATTTTTTACGCCTGTGGCCGCATCGGCATGGCACCGACGGTTTCTTTGCAGCAATTTGGGTTAGAAAGTGAATCCTAAAGCGCTAACTTTGCCGCTTGCTTGTTGAAATCACTGTCAATTTGAATTCGGAAATCTTAAAATACTCGGATTGCCTTAAGGGGCACCTCTACTCAGAAAGAGACTGCATGTTGTTACTCGACTCGGCTGTATTTGATGCGGTCATTGACTGGATGGCTAACGGATTCATGGGATTTTCGGGTTGGCAAATTTTCTTTGTCATTTTGGGCCTCACGCACATCACGATTGCCAGCGTGACCATTTTCTTGCACCGCCACCAGGCGCACCGGGCCTTGGATTTGCACCCCATTGCATCGCATTTTTTCCGCTTTTGGTTGTGGATGACCACCGGTCAGGTGACCAAAGAGTGGGCTGCCATTCACCGCAAGCACCACGCCAAGTGCGAGCAAGCCGAAGACCCGCACAGCCCGCACGTGCATGGCATTCGCACGGTGTTGTTCACTGGTGCCGAGTTGTACCGCAAAGAATCTAAAAACAAAGAAACCCTCAGCCGCTATGGCCATGGAACTCCCGACGACTGGATAGAGCGCAATCTGTATTCGCGCTTTTCTTGGCAAGGTGTGGCATTGATGTTGATCATCGATGTGGCCTTGTTCGGCGCTTTAGGCCTTACTGTGTGGGCCGTTCAAATGGCTTGGATTCCCATCACCGCAGCGGGCATTATCAATGGCGCTGCTCACTACTGGGGCTACCGCAACTTCGAGGCACACGACGCCAGCACCAACATCTCCCCTTGGGGTATCTTGATTGGTGGTGAAGAGCTGCACAACAACCATCACACCTACCCAACGTCTGCCAAGTTGTCGGTCAAGCCCTATGAATTTGATCTTGGCTGGGCTTACATCTGCATCTTGCAAGCTGTAGGTTTGGCCAATGTGAAAAAAACGCCGCCTGTCTTGGCGTTTGGCGAAGTACGCCCCGTGGCCGATGAAAAAACTTTGGAAGCTTTGATCACCAATCGATATGCTGTGATGGCGGGTTACGCCCGTCAAATGCGAGCAGTTTTCCGCGAAGAAGTGGCCAATGCCAAACTTGACGCCAGTGTTTTGAAAGTAGCCAAGCGCTGGATTCACCGCGATGGCGACAAAATACCGGCCGAAGCACGCGCGCCTTTGAGCGCCACCCTCGCGGCCTACCCCGTGCTAGACAAAATGTTGGCCATGCGCGAAGAACTTCGTCAAATTTGGCTCAACACATCCCACAACCGCGAACAACTTGCCCTAGACCTGCAAGCCTGGTGTAAATGCGCTGAAGATAGCGGCATTGCTGCTTTACGTGATTTTTCTACTCAGCTTCGCGCGGCCCGCGCTTAATCGATTGGGGCGGCCAATTTAAATGAGACAAACAATTGGGGTCAGAGCAACATTAATTTCCAATCAGTTGGGGCAGAGGCTAATGGGGGCTGACGATTTGTGGTACTCCACCATGAGGAAGCCCCCATTAGCCTCTGCCCCCAACTGATTGACCAAATTAATGTTGATCTGACCCCAATTGTTTGACCCCATTTAAATTTCTCCAGCAACAAAAAAGCCCGCATCAGCGGGCTTTTTCTGTGAAATCAAGCTGAATTATTTCAGTTTGATTTCCTTGTACTCAACGTGCTTGCGAGCTTTTGGGTCGAACTTCATAATCGACATTTTCTCGGGCATTGTTTTCTTGTTCTTGCTGGTCGTGTAAAAGTGACCAGTGCCAGCTGTAGATTCCAGCTTGATTTTTTCGCGTCCGCCTTTGCTTGCCATGATGGTGCTCCTATAGGGGGTTTAAGCTTGACCGCGTTCGCGCAAGTCTGCGAGAACAGCATCAATGCCATTTTTGTCGATCAGGCGCAAAGCGGCGCTGGAAACGCGCAGGCGCACCCAACGGTTTTCGCTCTCAACCCAGAAACGGCGATATTGCAGGTTCGGCAAGAACCGGCGCTTGGTTTTGTTGTTGGCGTGGGAAACATTGTTTCCGACCATGGGGCCTTTGCCCGTTACGTCGCAGACGCGTGCCATGTGGACACTCCGATACTTTTATAAACAGCTGGTGCCAGATGAGTTTTGCGAAATCAACAAAGGCTTGCATGAATGCAAGTGATGTGTCGTTTGCAAAACTTAAGGCGGTCCAGCCTCACCTCGCCAGAAGGGTGGCGGTAACCCATTTTTGTGGGTCCCCCATAAGGAGTACTCAGCAAAGCCTTGGATTATAGCCAGCTTTTTGGGTCAGATCCAAGCAAAAAGAGCTAAAAAATGCCCCAAGGGCTGGCAACCAGCCCTTGCCGTGTTGCAAATCCACCCCAAGCTACAGGGTGTCAGGCGCCTTCTTGCTCCAAAAAGCGCTGGGCATCTAAGGCGGCCATGCAGCCTGTTCCCGCACTGGTTATGGCCTGACGGTAGACGTGATCTTGGACATCGCCAGCCGCAAAAACGCCAGGTACGCTGGTCATGGTGGCAAAGCCTTTCAGCCCGCTTTGGGTCACGATGTAACCGTTTTCCATTTGCAATTGGTTTTGAAAAATATCGGTATTGGGTGAATGACCAATGGCAATGAAGCAACCTTTGAGTTCCAAATCTTGCAAAGAGCCATCTTTGGTGGACTTCAAGCGAACGCCGGTGACGCCAGTGTTGTCGCCCAAAACCTCTTCTAAAGTTTGGAAAGTTTGCAAAACAATTTTGCCAGCCGCCACTTTGTCCATCAATTTGTCGACCAAGATGGGTTCGGCTTTGAATTTGTCGCGGCGGTGAATGAGGTAAACCTTGCTTGCAATGTTGGACAAGTAGAGGGCTTCTTCGACAGCCGTATTGCCGCCGCCCACCACGCAGCACACTTGCTCTTTGTAAAAGAAACCATCGCAGGTGGCGCAGCCCGAAACGCCGCGGCCCATGAAAGCCGTTTCAGAGTCAATGCCAAGGTATTTGGCGGATGCGCCGGTTGCAATGATCAAGGAATCGCAGGTGTAAACACCGCTGTCACCCGTCAAAGTAAAGGGTCGTTTGCTGAAATCAACCTTGTTGATGTGGTCAAACACAATTTGCGTATTGAAGCGCTCGGCATGCTCCAAAAAGCGTTGCATCAGGTCGGGGCCTTGCACGCCATGCACGTCGGCAGGCCAGTTGTCCACCTCGGTGGTGGTCATCAGTTGGCCGCCCTGGGCAATGCCCGTAATGAGCAAAGGCTTGAGGTTGGCGCGGGCCGCATAAACGGCTGCTGTATAGCCGGCAGGGCCTGATCCCAGAATTAAAACTTGGGCATGTTGGGTGGGGAGGGTGTTGGACATGATGGGTGATCTGGCAGGATTCGGGTAAACGCTAAACCCCCATTGTAAGAAGCTTGTGAAACACCTGTTTGGGGAGGTCTATCGGGTAAGCTTGAGGGTCAGACCATGACCTATTCACTTCGCACCCTTACCAATCCAACCGGCAGCCCCGAAGGAGACTCACCCAGAGTGCTCAACGAGGGCGTTGGCTTGATGCGCTTCACTCAGGAAATCGTTCTTTTCCTGGGTGCTGCTGTCCTCATTTTATTGGCCTTGGCCATGTTCAGTTTCAGCCCCAAAGATCCATCTTGGTCGGGTTCTGGCTTGGGCGGCAGCGTGCTGAACTGGATGGGTGTGGTCGGTGCTTGGTTGGCTGATGGCATGTATTTTTGCTTTGGCTATTCTGCGTGGTGGTTGGTTGCCATCTTGGGTCGCGTGTGGCTGAATGCTTGGGCCGAATGGCTCAGAACGGACGAAACCGCGTCCAAGGCATCCGACAAGGACACTGAATCGAACTGGAAAACCCGTTTGATTTTTTGGATTGGTTTGTTTGTTCTGATGTCATCTAGCAGTGCGCTCGAATGGGCGCGACTGACACGTTGGGATGCCATGCTGCCTGGTACCAGTGGTGGCGCCTTAGGTTATGCCGTCGGACATTTTTCTTTGAAATGGTTGGGCTTCAATGGCTCAAGCTTGCTTGAAGTTGTGTGCCTCGCGCTCGGGATGGGATGGGCCTTTGGATTTTCTTGGGGTCAAGTGTGTGAAGCATTGGGTGGCAAGATCGACGGCTTGATGCAATCACGTCAAGTCAAGCGTGAAATGGAAGAAGACTTGGCCATGGGCCAGCAAGCTTTGCGCGAACGCGAACAGCTTCAATCCAAATTGCCTGTAGAACCTCAACTGCACCCCTTCGGAAACGAGTTTGAAGAGAAGCCTTTGTTTGCAGCGGCCGGCGTGTCTGCGCCAGTCTTCGCTGAGCCTGTTGCACCCATGGTCATTGAATCTCCCGTGACTGCCGTCCCACGCAGCGAACGTGTGGTGAAAGAGCGCCAGAAGCCTTTGTTCAATGAATTGCCTGACAGCAAATTGCCGCAAGTTGATTTGCTCGACAGTTTGACCTTGCGCCAAGAGAGCGTCGCGGCAGAAACGCTTGAGATGACCAGCCGCATGATTGAAAAACGCCTCAAAGATTTTGGCGTTGAAGTGCGTGTGGTGGCTGCAGCACCCGGCCCTGTTATCACGCGTTATGAAATCGAACCTGCAACAGGTGTCAAAGGATCGCAAGTGGTCAACTTGGCCAAAGACTTGGCAAGATCACTCAGCCTCATATCCATTCGTGTGGTGGAAACCATTCCTGGCAAAAACTACATGGCCTTGGAATTGCCCAATGCCAAACGCCAATCCATCAAGCTCAGCGAAATTTTAGGATCGCAGGTTTACAACGAAGCCAAGTCCATGCTCACCATGGGCTTGGGCAAAGACATTGTGGGCAATCCGGTGGTGGTAGATCTGGCCAAAATGCCTCACGTTTTGGTGGCGGGTACCACAGGTTCTGGTAAGTCGGTGGGCATCAATGCCATGATTTTGTCTTTGCTTTACAAAGCCGAAGCGCGTGATGTTCGCCTGCTCATGATCGACCCCAAAATGTTGGAGATGTCGGTGTACGAAGGTATTCCACACTTGTTGGCGCCCGTGGTGACCGACATGCGGCAAGCCGCGCATGGCCTCAATTGGTGTGTGGGCGAAATGGAGCGCCGCTACAAGCTCATGAGCAAAATGGGCGTTCGCAACTTGGCGGGTTACAACACCAAAATCGACGATGCAACTGAGCGCGAAGAATTTATTTTGAATCCCTTTAGCCTCACGCCTGATGATCCAGAACCACTGAAGCGCTTGCCGCACATCGTGGTGGTGATTGATGAGTTGGCCGACCTCATGATGGTGGTGGGTAAAAAAATTGAAGAGCTCATTGCACGTTTGGCACAAAAGGCGCGGGCCGCTGGCATTCACTTGATCTTGGCTACACAGCGTCCCAGTGTCGATGTGATCACAGGCTTGATCAAAGCCAATATCCCCACACGCATAGCCTTCCAAGTCTCCAGCAAAATTGACAGCCGAACCATCCTTGATCAAATGGGCGCAGAGGCTTTGCTGGGCATGGGTGACATGCTCTACATGCCTTCTGGCACGGGCTTTCCCATCCGTGTTCACGGCGCTTTTGTGAGTGACGAAGAAGTTCACCGCGTGGTGAGCTATTTGAAAACGCAAGGCGAGCCCGATTACATCGAGGGCGTGCTGGAAGGCGGCACCACCGATGGTGAAGACACGGGCTACGGCGACAGTGCGGATGCTGAAAAAGACCCCATGTACGATCAAGCCGTTGAAGTAGTTTTGAAAAATCGCAAGGCCAGTATTTCTTTGGTGCAACGTCACTTGAAGATTGGCTACAACCGCGCCGCGCGTTTGGTGGAAGAGATGGAAAAGGCGGGCTTGGTCAGTTCTATGAGCAGCAACGGGCAGCGCGAAATTTTGGTCCCAGCGCGCGCTGAATAAACGGCCTCTTTCAGACTGTTTTATCTAGATGAAAGCCAAACTCTATCTGCTCGGGCTGTTCATGGTTTGGCTGGGTGTTGTGCCAAATTCTTGGGCCCAAAGTTCGCCCGATGCCATCGAGTCTTTGAGTCAATTTTTGAAATTCACCAACAGTGGACGTGCCCAGTTTTCTCAGCTTGTGACGGGGCCATCTAAAGCCGAACAAGCACCTCGCAGAAAAACGTCCTCGGGTACTTTTGAATTTCAAAGGCCTCAGCAATTTCGATTTGCTTATCAAAAACCATTTGTACAAGCCATGGTGTCCGATGGTCAGTGGTTGTGGCTTTTTGACGCCGACTTGAACCAAGTCACCATGCGCAAACAAAACCAATTGCTGGGCCAAACGCCTGCAGCGTTTATTGCCTCGTCTGGCGATTTGAAAGCGCTGCAAGCTGAATTCAATTTGAAAGCAGAGCCAGATTCAGAAGGTTTGCAATGGGTCAAAGCTACGCCTAAACAGTCGGATGGCGCCGTCCAAGTCATCCGAGTGGGCTTGAAGCTGGGTGCGGCCGGGGCCAGCACAGCCGCCAATGTGCCTGTGCTGACGGTCTTGGAAATTGTGGATGGCTTGGGTCAAACATCGCGTTTGAATTTTCAGAATTTTGAAGCCAATGTGAAGTTCTTGCCAGAGACTTTTCAGTTCAAAGCACCTGCGGGCGTGCAGGTTATTCGGCCATGAACGCCAGCGTTCATTTACAGCAGCCTTTGGCAGAGCGCTTGCGTCCCCAGCATTTGGGCGAGGTCATTGGTCAGCAACATCTGATTGGTGAGGGTTTGGCCCTTCGCTTGGCATTTGAATCTGGCCAGCCTCACAGTTGCATTCTGTGGGGTCCGCCGGGCGTCGGCAAAACCACCATTGCACGTCTCATGGCCGATGCATTCGACGCGCAATTTATCAGCATCAGTGCGGTGCTGGGGGGTGTCAAAGACATTCGGGAAGCAGTCGAAAAAGCAGAGGCCGCCTTGAAGGGGTTGCAGCCGCAGAGAACCATTGTGTTTGTAGACGAAGTTCATCGTTTCAATAAAAGCCAGCAAGACGCGTTCTTGCCGCATGTTGAAAGTGGCTTGTTCACTTTCATTGGCGCAACCACCGAAAACCCCTCATTTGAGGTCAACTCTGCATTGCTTTCTAGAGCGGCTGTCTATGTTCTGCAAGCCCTCAACGAGGAAGATTTGAAACTCATTGTGAAACGCGCGCATGCCATTGGCGCGGTGCCTCCATTGGCAACAGATGCAGAGCAGCGACTGATTGCTTATGCCGATGGCGATGCGCGTCGATTGCTCAACACACTTGAAACTTTGGCTGTCGCAGCAAAAACAGAGAAGCTAGAAGCTATTTCAGATGCTTGGCTGATGAAAGTTTTGGGCGAACGCATGCGCCGATACGACAAAGGCGGTGAGCAATTTTACGACACCATCAGTGCGCTGCACAAATCTGTCAGGGGCTCAGACCCAGACGCTGCGCTTTACTGGTTCACGCGCATGTTGGATGGCGGTGCAGACCCGAGCTACATGGCCAGACGCCTCATTCGCATGGCCGCAGAGGACATTGGCTTGGCCGATCCGCGCGCCCTTCGCTTGGCGCTTGACGCGGCAGAAGTTTACGAGCGTTTGGGCAGTCCTGAGGGTGAGCTGGCTTTGGCAGAATGTGTGATTTATTTGGCAGTGGCAGCCAAATCGAATGCCGTTTACAAGGCCTTCAAGGAGGCCAAGGCATGGGTCAAAAAAGACGGTACACGCCCTGTTCCCATGCACCTGCGCAATGCACCGACTCAACTCATGAAGAGCTTGGACTATGGTCAGGGCTATCGCTATGCTCATGACGAAGAGGGCGGCTTTGCGGCTGGCGAAAATTACTTGCCAGTGGGCATGCCAGCGCCAGGATTTTATCGACCCGTGAATCGTGGGTTAGAGTTAAAGATTGCAGAAAAAATGGCAAGCTTGAATGAACTGAATCAAGCCAATGCAACAAAAAAATAGGAGTTTGGTATGGATGTCTTTCTTCAGCAGGTGATCAATGGCTTGGTCCAAGGCAGTATGTATGCCCTGATCGCCTTGGGCTACACCATGGTTTACGGCATCATCAACTTGATCAACTTTGCCCATGGCGAGGTGCTGATGGTGGCTGCCCTGACAAGTTGGTCTGTGATTGCGCTCATACAAGATGCTACGCCTGGCATGCCCGGCTGGTTGATGCTGATTGTCTCTTTGGTCATTGCCAGTGTGGTGGCTGCCTCACTCAATTTTGCAATTGAAAAAATTGCCTATCGCCCATTGCGAAACAGCCCGAAATTGGCGCCACTCATTACAGCCATCGGTGTAAGCATCTTGCTTCAAACCTTGGCCATGATCATTTGGAAGCCTAACTACAAACCATTTCCAACCTTGTTGTCGACCACGCCCATCAATGTCGGTGGCGCCGTCATTTCCACCACGCAAATCATGATTTTGGGTGTCACCGCCATCTCCTTGGCAGTGCTCATGTGGTTGGTCAATGCCACCAAGTTAGGCAGGGCCATGCGCGCTACTTCTGAAAATCCACGGGTCGCTGCCTTGATGGGTGTTAAGCCCGACATGGTCATTTCTGCCACCTTCATCATTGGTGCCGTGTTGGCGGCCATTGCGGGGGTTATGTTTGCGTCCAACTATGGCACTGTGCACCACAGCATGGGCTTCTTGCCAGGCCTGAAAGCGTTTACTGCTGCAGTGTTTGGTGGCATCGGCAACTTAGGGGGTGCCGTTGTGGGGGGCATTTTGCTAGGCCTCATTGAATCCATTGGTTCAGGCTATATCGGCATCCTCACGGGGGGTGTTCTGGGTAGTCATTACGCCGATATTTTTGCCTTCATCGTGCTCATCATCGTGCTCACATTGCGGCCCTCTGGCCTGATGGGTGAACGTGTAGCCGATCGCGCGTGATAGGAAGGGAAGACCCATAATGAACAACTCAAAAAATCTCAAAATGCTGGCCATTGGCGTGCTGCTTCTCATCTTGCCTTTGGTTCTGCAGCAATTCGGCAATGCCTGGGTGCGCATTGCTGACATGGCCTTGCTGTATGTGTTGCTCGCGGTTGGCCTCAACATCGTGGTGGGCTATGCGGGCTTGCTCGACTTGGGCTATGTCGCTTTCTTCGCCGTTGGCGCCTACATGTATGGGCTGCTTGCGTCGCCCCATTTGTTTGAAACATTCCCAGCCATTGCGGCCCTGTTTCCTGGCGGCTTGCACATGCCTTTGTGGGTCATTGTGCCTGTGGCTGCTGCATTGGCCGGCCTGTTTGGCATGTTGCTGGGGGCGCCCACTTTGAAGCTGCGCGGCGATTATTTGGCCATTGTCACACTGGGCTTTGGTGAAATCATTCGGGTCTTTTTGAACAACTTGGATCAGCCGGTGAATATCACCAATGGCCCCAAGGGTTTGAACCAAATTGATCCAATCCATTTTTTCGGCATCAACTTGGGCAAGCCCTTGAATCTGTTTGGGATTGAGTTCGCCTCAGTGAGTTTGTACTACTACCTGTTTTTGGCATTGGTGCTGGTGACTCTTTTGATTTCATATCGCTTGCAGATCTCGCGCATTGGCCGCGCATGGATGGCCATTCGCGAAGATGAAATTGCGGCCAAAGCCATGGGCTTGAACACACGCAATTTAAAGCTCATGGCATTTGGCATGGGTGCTGCGTTTGGCGGCATTTCTGGCGCCATGTTTGCCGGTTTTCAGGGGTTTATTTCACCCGAGTCTTTCAGTCTCATGGAGTCCGTCATGATCGTGGCCATGGTCGTGTTGGGCGGCTTGGGGCACTTGCCGGGGGTTGTGTTGGGTGCCGTCTTGTTGTCTGCCTTGCCAGAAATTTTGCGCTATGTAGCGGGCCCCTTGCAGTCTATGACAGACGGTCGCATTGATGCCGCCATTCTGCGTCAATTGCTCATTGCACTTGCCATGATCGTCATCATGCTCATGCGACCTAGGGGCTTGTGGCCTTCGCGCGAGCACGGCAAAGCGCTGCAAGCGAAAGAGGGCGCTTGACATGAACGCGAATCATTCTGAACGCCATGCTGTTTTAAAAGTGGCTGGCATTTCCAAACGCTTTGGTGGATTGCAAGCTTTGTCCGATGTTGGCATGACCATTGAGCGAGGTCAGGTCTACGGCCTCATTGGTCCCAATGGCGCAGGCAAGACCACCTTTTTCAATGTGATCACGGGCCTCTACACGCCTGACAGTGGCAGCTTTGAATTGGCAGGCAAGCCATATCAGCCCACAGCGGTCCATGAAGTGGCGCAGGCAGGCATCGCACGTACTTTTCAAAATATTCGTTTGTTTGCAGAAATGACGGCCTTAGAAAACGTCATGGTGGGTCGACATGTGCGCACCTCTTCGGGTTTGTTGGGAGCTATTTTTAGAACACCCAAATTTAAACAAGAGGAAGCAGAAATTGCGCAACGTGCGCAAGAATTGTTGGACTATGTGGGCATCGGTCAGTATGCCGACTACCGTGCACGCACTTTGTCTTATGGCGATCAGCGCCGTTTAGAAATTGCCCGTGCTCTTGCCACCGATCCCCAACTCATTGCGCTAGATGAACCCGCTGCTGGTATGAACGCCACAGAAAAAATTCAGTTGCGTGCGTTGATCGACCAGATCCGCAAAGACAACCGCACAATTTTACTTATTGAGCACGATGTGAAGCTGGTCATGGGTTTGTGCGATCGCGTCACAGTGCTCGACTACGGTAAACAAATTGCCGAGGGAACGCCAGCAGAAGTCCAAAAAAATGAAAAAGTAATTGAAGCCTACTTGGGCACTGGAGGGCATTGAAATGACAGCCACATTGTTAAAAGTCAAAGGCCTACAAGTAGCCTACGGCGGTATTCAGGCTGTCAAGGGCATTGATTTTGAAGTGCATGAAGGTGAATTGGTGTCGCTCATTGGCTCTAATGGTGCGGGTAAAACAAGCACCATGAAAGCCATCACCGGTACCTTGCCCCTTCATGCGGGTGACATTGAGTATTTGGGCAAAAGCATTGTGGGCCAAGGCCCTTGGGATTTGGTCAAGCAGGGCCTGGCCATGGTGCCGGAAGGTCGCGGTGTGTTCACCCGCATGACCATCATTGAGAACTTGCTCATGGGCGCTTACATCCGCAATGACACTGCCGCCATTCAAGACGATATGGAAAAAGTGTTTCACACCTTTCCAAGATTGCGTGAACGCAAAGACCAACTGGCCGGCACCATGTCCGGTGGCGAGCAGCAAATGTTGGCCATGGGCAGGGCCCTCATGAGCCGCCCTAAAGTGTTGCTGCTTGATGAGCCCTCGATGGGTCTGTCGCCCCTCATGGTGGACAAAGTTTTCGAAGTGGTGCGCGATGTGTTTGCCCAGGGCGTGACCGTTTTGTTGGTCGAACAAAACGCCAGCCGTGCGTTGGCCATTGCCAATCGGGGCTATGTCATGGAGTCGGGCTTGATCTCCATGACTGGGCTTGGCCAAGACTTGTTGAACGACCCCAAAGTGCGCGCAGCCTATTTGGGCGAATAAACAGGATCAGTCGACTTTTGCGCCGCTGGCTTTGACAACCGGCTCGTATTTCGTCAATTCACGCTTCATGAAGGCGGCAAATTGATCGGGTGTGCTGCTCACGGGCTCGATCAACATCATGCCAAAACGAGTTTTGGTCTCGGGCGCTGCAAGGGCTGCTGAGAAAGCCTGGTTCAAACGCGTGACCATGGCCGGTGGTGTGTTGGCTGGAGCCACCAAACCCCACCATGTGTCCACTTCAAAACCTTTGAGCGTTTCAGCCATGGCAGGAATGTCGGGCAGGGCGCTGCTGCGCTGCGCCGTGGTCACAGCCAAAGCCTTGAGCTTGCCAGCCTTGATGTTGGGTGCTGCGGTCGCTAAGTTGTCGAAGTTGAAATCGACTTGCCCAGAAAGCAAAGCCAATTGTGCTGGATTGCCGCCGTTGTAGGGAATGTGAACGGCATAAATGCCTGCATCGCGCTTGAACATTTCTGCCGCCAAATGGCCTGCGCTGCCGTTACCACCGGAGCCGATGTTGAGCTTGCCTGGGTTGGCTTTGCCGTAGGCAATCAAGTCGGCTACGGTGTTAATTTTCAAACGCTGCGCAGTGTCGGCATTCATGACCAACACATTTGGCACACGAACCATTTGGGTGATGGCGGCAAAGTCGGTGGCTGCATTGAAGGGCATCTTGGTGAAAAGCCAAGGGTTGATGGCATGTGTGGCCACAGCGGAAATGCCAATGGTGTAGCCATCGGCAGGCGCCTTCGCCACAATGTCAACGCCCAAGTTACCACCCGCGCCGGGCTTGTTGTCGATGATGACAACGCCCAATGAGTCTTTGACGCGTTCTGCCAATGTACGGGCGGTGACATCAATGGGGCCACCAGGCGCATAGGGCACCACCAAGCGAATGGGCTTGTCCAAGGGCTGCGCGTGGAGGGCGTTGGCGCCGATCAAAGTCAGCAATGCGATGCCGGCATGGAGACATTGGCGTCTTGTCAAAATTAGAGATGTTCGCATCAGTTGGACTCCTTGGCCTTGTCGGCTTCAGTGGTGAATGAATCGGCGAAGAAGGCTTCTTCAGGCAATCCTGCTTTGTCTAGGTAGTCTGCGCGTGCAGAGTCCACCACGATGGGGGCGCCGCAGGCATAGACTTGGAAACCACTTAGATCTGGGTGATCTTGTAAGACAGCTTGGTGCACAAAACCTGTGCGCCCAAGCCATGCGTCTTCTGCTAATGCATCGGACACCACCGGAACGTAAGTTAAGTTGGGCATGGCTTTGACGTGCTCTTCAACCCAGTCGTTCATGTACAAATCGGAAGGTCGGCGACCGCCCCAGTAAAGCGTGGCAGGCCTTGTGATGCCTTTGTGTTGCATGTGCTCAATCAAGGCTTTGATGGGTGCAAAGCCGGTGCCCGACGCCAACAAAATCATGGGTGCTTGCGAGTCTTCGCGCAAGTAGAAACTGCCATAGGGGCCCTCAATGCGCAAGATGTCTTTTTCTTTCATGGTGCTGAACACCACGTCGGTGAATTTGCCGCCAGGCATGTGGCGAATGTGCAGCTCTACTTTGGGTGCAGCGGGGTCTAGCGTGTGAGGTGCATTGCCCATGCTGTAACTGCGGCGCGAGCCATCGCGCAATAAAAACTCGACATACTGGCCCGCATGAAACTGCATCACATCGGTGGCAGGCAGTTGCATGATGATGGACATGACATCGTGTGATTTTTTTTCTAAGCTGACCACGCGCACAGGCATTTTCTTAATGGGAAAACTGCCTGCTTCCGTCACTTGACGCGATTCCAACACCAAATCGCTTTGCGCGGTAGAGCAGCAGGTCAAGATCAGGCCTTGGGCTTCTTCGTCAGCACTCAATGCTTTGGCTTGGTGCTCACGGTGCACCACCATGCCAGAAATCTTCTTGCATTTGCAGGAACCACACGCGCCATCTTTACAACCATAGGGCAGGCCTATGCCTTGGCGAATGCCGGCCGCCAACAAAGTTTCGCTGCTATCTGCATTAAAAGTACGGCCACTTGGCTCGACGGTAATTTGGAAGCTCATGTTTTCGTTATCCTAGAGGGGTCTTAAATTCCATAAGCCCTGATTTTGCCTTCAAACCAAACCCCTTTAGGTGCTTTACCTGCCCGCTTTCGAAAAGAGCGTGTTTTGATCGTCGGATGTGGTGATGTAGGTCAACGCGCAGCCAAACAGTTGGTCGGCAGAGCTCGGGTCTTGGCATTGACCTCTAGCCCCGAAAAGGCACCGGGTTTGAGGGCTCAAGGCATGACACCCGTTGTGGGCAATTTGGACGATTCTCAGTCATTGCAGCGATTGTCCGGTTGGGCTACGCGGGTACTGCATTTGGCCCCACCCCCCTCCGACCGAGCGGGGACCTGGTCGACCGATTCGCGCACTTTGAATTTGGTGCGTGCACTGCACAAAAGGGCTTTGCCCAGAGCGCTTGTGTATGGGTCTACCAGTGGTGTTTATGGCGATTGCCAAGGGCAGTGGGTGCCTGAATCTAGGCCCGTTAAGCCGCATACCCCTAGGGCTGTTCGACGGGTTGATGCGGAAAATACCATTCGATTCTTTGGTAAATCGGGTGTGCGCAGCAGCATTTTGCGTATACCGGGCATCTACGCGCCCGATCGCCCCAATGGCACCCCGCGTGAAAGGCTCTTGAAGGGTACGCCTGTCCTCTTGAAAAAAGACGATGTGTTTACCAATCATATTCATTCTGATGATTTAGCAAGGGCCTGTGTGGCTGCGCTGTGGCGAGGCAAGCCGCAGCGTGTTTTTCACGTATGCGATGACAGCCAAATGAAGATGGGGGATTATTTCGATTTGGCAGCCGACCTGATGGATCTGAAGCGCCCTCCGCGAGTACCCAGAAGTCAAGCACAAGATACCTTGCCCCTCATGCTCTTGAGCTTCATGAGTGAGTCAAGGCGTTTGATGAATGACAGACTCAAAAAAGAACTGAAAATTCGCTTGCTGTATCCCACCATTGCGCAAGGTTTGAAACTCACAGCAGCTAAAAGCCTGAAAACTTGAACCCTTTTTTCTCAAGATAATCGAGGATGGCTTTCATCAGATAAGCGCCTAGCAGTGCACCATTGAGATCGCCCAAAAACATCCAAAAGACCTCAGTCAGCTCAAAGGCTTGGGATTGGCCAATCAGTACCCAAGTGACGTGATGGATGACTGAATTGCTGACACAGTAAATGAGGGTGAGTGCGGCCAAGTCTTGAAGCGACGTGAGTTGAACTTGCCTCTTCCAGTACATTTTGAACCCAATCAGTGCCATCAAAGGCCCAGCGCTTGAGCAGGCGATGTTCAGAAATGCAATGCTTAGAGGTTCATTGAATTGGGTCATCAGCAACAGGCCTCCCAAGATGGTAGAAAGCGTGCCAAACAAAGGCCCCAAGATGAGCGAGTTGAACAGGCGCAGAAACGCCGGCAAATAAATTAGCGAGATGTGGTCGTTGATGGCGGCGAAGTCAAACAGCCATCCATTCAGGATGTGTGTTGCTGGAAACAACACAGCTAATGCGAGTATCAAGAGGATGTGCATTTCGCAGATGAGTTTAATCGATTTGATTCAAATCGATGGTGCCCGAGGCCGGAATCGAACCGGCACGCCTTGCGGCGGGGGATTTTGAGTCCCCTGCGTCTACCAATTTCACCACCCGGGCGGATTGCGAAGACAGCGATTATGACATATTTCTTGCGGGTTTTGGAGGGGCTAAGGTGATTTTTAAAGTCCACACCGCATCGTGCAAACATCCGAAAATAGAGGCATCTTTCAGTGATCAGGAAACAAGATGACTTCCTTCAAACGTGCTTTCATGACATCTTTCGCATGTCTGTGTTTTTCAGTGACTGCGTTTGCACAAACGTGGCCACAACGCGCCATCAAAGTCATTGCACCCTATCCGCCGGGCGGGCCCAGTGACATCGTGATTCGCACTGTGTCAGACAAGGTTCAGGCTGCTTTGAAGCAAGCCGTCATCATTGAAAATATACCTGGAGCCGGTGGCAACATTGGCAGCGCTGCTGCAGCAAGGGCCGCTGCCGATGGGTACACATGGCTGATCACAACAGACACTGTCATGACGGTGAATCCGCATGTTTACAAAAGCATGGGTTTTAAGCTAGAAGATTTAAAGCCAGTCAGCGTCTTGACCTCCTTCAGCCAAACCTTGGTTTGCAATCCGGCATTGTGCGTGAAAAACTTGAGCGAGCTCATTGCCAAATCCAAAACACAGTCCTTGAGTTATGCCTCCGGTGGTGCGGGGGTGCCAGGCCACTTGTCGATGGAGTTGTTGCTGAACATGACGGGCATGCAGATGGTGCACATTCCCTACAAGGGGCCAGCGCCTGCAGCCCAAGACGTGCTGGCCAACCAAGTGCCATGTGGCTTGTTGGCGGGCCCAACTGTCTTGCCGCATATTCGCTCTGGCAAGTTGATTGCTTTGGCAGTGTCGGGGCAAGCCAGGTCACCCACCCTGCCAGACACGCCCACCATTTCTGAGGCTGGTGTGAAGGGTTATGACGCCGACTTTAGCTTGGTCATGTGGGCTCCTAAGCAAGTGCCCGATGAGTTGGTTCAAAAATTCAGACAAGCCTTGTTGGATGGCTTGAAATTGCCAGAGACTGCAGAGCGTTTAAAGGCGACCGATCAACTGGTCATTGGCAGTACGCCTGAAGAAGCCGCTGCGCGCATTGCCAAGGATTATGCAAAGTGGGGCGCCGTCACCAAAAAAATTGGTTTGAGTTTGGAGTGAAATGCTACTTGGAAAACGATTCGAAGCATAATCTCTTTGGACATTCACTCAATGATGTTTTAAATCCGATCCCTGACTTGTCTTTGTAAATCGAAAAATGAACTATCCAACGCTTGAAGACGCCATTGGCAAAACGCCTTTGGTCAGATTGCAAAGAATTGCAGCCGACCTCACAAAGCCCAAGGGCAATGTTATTTTGGGCAAACTTGAAGGCAATAACCCCGCTGGTTCTGTCAAAGATCGGCCGGCGCTTTCCATGATTCAGCGTGCTGAAGAGCGTGGCGAAATCAAGCCAGGCGACACCCTCATTGAGGCCACCTCAGGCAACACGGGCATTGCACTTGCGATGGTCGCTGCCATCAAGGGCTACCGTATGATTTTGATCATGCCGGAAGACTTGTCCATAGAGCGTGCACAAACCATGAAGGCTTACGGCGCAGAACTTATTTTGACGCCCAAAAGTGGCGGCATGGAATACGCACGAGACCTTTCCGATAACATGGCAGCGCAGGGCAAGGGCCGTATCCTTGATCAATTTTCAAACCCCGACAACCCCCGCGTCCATTACGAGACCACAGGTCCCGAAATCTGGGCCCAAACAGAGGGCCGTGTCACCCATTTTGTGAGTGCCATGGGAACTACAGGCACCATCACAGGTGTGTCGCAATTCTTAAAAGAAAAGAACCCATCAGTTCAAATTGTTGGCGCACAACCCAGTGAAGGCTCTCGCATTCCAGGTATTCGCAAATGGCCTGAAGAGTATTTGCCCAAAATCTACAACCCCTCCAATGTCGACGAACTGATCTACGTCAGTCAAGACGATGCAGAAGACACCTGCCGTCAAATGGCCAGAGAAGAGGGCTTGTTTGCAGGCGTTTCGGCCGCTGGCGCTTGTTGGGTGGCGCAGCAAATTGCAGCACGTGAAGCCAATGCCACCATCGTGTTCATCGTCTGTGACCGCGGTGACCGCTATCTTTCTACAGGAATATTTCCAGCATGACCGAATACCGTTTTTGCCCATGCTGTGGATCGCCGCTTTCTTGGGTACCGCAGATGGAAGATGGGGGTGAAAAACTCCGCTTGCGCTGCACACAATGCGACTTCACTCATTGGAACAATCCCACCCCTGTATTGGCTGGCATTGTGCAAGTCGGCAATCAAATTTTGTTGGCCCGCAATGCGGCATGGACTGGTCGAAAATTCGCATTGATCACGGGTTTCATGGAAGCAGGTGAATCGCCAGAAGAAGGCATTGCCCGGGAAATTGCTGAGGAAACCAATTTGCAGGTCAGTGCTTTAAAACTGATCGGTGCTTATGATTTCCAGCGCATGAACCAAGTGATCATTGCTTATCATGCTGTTGCTTCGGGTACGGTTAAGTTATCGCCTGAATTGGCAGAGTACAAGATGTTCAATTTTGATGAGTTGGTGTGCTGGCCGGCGGGTACGGGTTATGCACTCGGCGATTGGTTGCGCACGCAAGGCATCGAGCCAAAATTCATGACCTGGGAAGAGCGCGACGCACAAGGTCGCGCTTCAGAGTAAGACAGTTTTGTTTGAAGAAATTTTGGAGACACCATGAGCCTCGCATTTGACATTGAGCTTGACACATGTGGCCTCAATTGCCCTTTGCCTATTTTGAAAGCCAAGAAATCACTGACAACCATGCAATCGGGGCAGGTGCTTAAAGTCTTGTCCACAGACCCAGGTGCGCAACGTGACTTTGTAGCCTTTGCCAGACAAACAGGCAATGAGTTGCTTTTGCAAGAAACCGATGGCGATCGTTTTCTCATTTGGATGAAGCGACGTTGAAAAAAAGCTTCAAAAAACTGAAGCTTTTTTGAAGATGGACTCAAAGCTCTTCTAGAGCTTCAATGTCTTGAGATAAGCCCTGAACGATTCGCCCACTTGCGGATGCTCTAAGGCCAACTCAACAGTAGCCTCTAAGAAGCCTTCTTTGCTGCCGCAATCGTATCGCTTGCCCTCGTATTGAAAAGCATAAACAGCTTCGCGAGATTTCAATCTGGCGATGGCGTCGGTGAGTTGAATCTCGCCGCCCACACCTGTGGGTTGGTTTCTAATTTCTTCGAAGATGCCTGGCGTGAGAATGTAACGGCCAGCAACGCCCATTCGCGACGGCGCTTTTTCTGGCGATGGTTTTTCGACAATTTGCTCAACACGAATCAATTGTTTGCCAGCTGATTCCCCAGCGACAATGCCGTAGCGTTTGACGTGGTCAAGCGGCACTTCTTGCACCGCCAAAATAGAGCGGCCTTGTTGCTCATAGGCCTTGACCATTTGCGCCAAGATGGAGGGGCCACCTTTGAGTCCCACCATGAGGTCGTCTGCCAGCAGAACGGCAAAAGGCTCTTGGCCTACCATGGCTTCTGCGCACAGCACGGCATGGCCTAAGCCCAAAGAACGGGGTTGGCGAACGTACGCACAAACCATGTCGTCGGGTTGCACAGAACGCACCAACTTCAAAAGCTCTTCTTTGTGCGCACTTTCTAGCTCGGTTTCCAGTTCATAGGCTGTGTCAAAGTGGTCTTCAATGGCGCGTTTGCTGCGGCCTGTGACAAAGATCATGTGACGAACGCCAGCCGAGTAAGCCTCTTCAACGGCATATTGAATGAGAGGCTTGTCAACGATAGGCAGCATCTCCTTGGGGGCGGCTTTGGTGGCAGGCAGGAACCGAGTTCCCAATCCGGCAACAGGGAACACTGCTTTTCTAATACTGGGTTGTGCGCTCATTTGAAGTTTCTTTTTAAGTTCAAATTAATTTATGACCAAATTACCACATTTGAGTGACGCCTGCATGTCAAGCTTTTGAAGATGCCGTATCTAACTGCAAAAGTTGAGCCTTCATTTTGCTCAAGTTGGCTTCAAAATCTGCGACGCGTTTGCGCTCTTGGTCGATCACTGCAGGCGGCGCTTTGGCCACAAAGGCTTCGTTGCTAAGCTTGCCATTGGCCTTGCCAATTTCGCTTTCTAAGCGTGTGACCTCTTTGCCTAGGCGAATTTTTTCTGCCGCCACATCGACTTCCATGAACAAGCACAAGCGCGCTTCGCCCACCACCGCAACGGGAGCTGCTGCGGCTGCTTTTGTCCAATCAGCTTCGCTGTCAAACACCTTGACTTCGTTCAACTTGGCCAATGCTTGCAGCACTGGGCCTGCTGCTTTCATGAACTCTGAATCGCCCAATACATACAAAGGCAACTTGGTAGCAGGTGAGACATTCATTTCGCCGCGCAAATTGCGGCACGCGTCGACCAGTGTTTTCAGCTTGACCACATGGGCTTCGGCGGGTTCGTCAATGCGCTCGGGTTGTGAAACAGGGTAGGCTGCGATGCTGACAGAAGGGCCCGCACGTCCTGCTACAGGCGCCACTTTTTGCCACAATTCTTCGGAAATAAAGGGTGTGATGGGGTGAACCAATCGCAGAATGGTTTCTAGGGTGCGAATGAGTGTGCGACGAGTGGCGCGCTGCTGTGATGCATCGCCCGTGTTAATTTGAACCTTGGCAATTTCCAAATACCAATCGCAGAACTCGTTCCAGACAAAGTCATAAATGACGTTGGCCACGTTGTCTAGGCGGTATTCGGCAAAGCCCTTGGCCACATCGGCCTCCACGCGCTGAATTTTGGAAGAAATCCAACGATCGGCTTGGCTGAAGCTCATGTAGCCATGGGCTGGGCCGCCCACAGCGCACTCGGCTTTGGTGTGCTCTTTCAGGCCGCAATCTTGGCCTTCACAGTTCATTAGCACAAAGCGTGTGGCGTTCCAAAGCTTGTTGCAAAAGTTGCGATAGCCTTCGCAGCGCTTGCTGTCAAAGTTGATGCTGCGGCCTAAGGAGGCCAAAGCGGCAAACGTGAAGCGCAACGCATCAGCACCGTAGGCGGGAATGCCTTCGGGGAATTCTTTTTGCGTGTTCTTGCGGACCTGCGGCGCAGTTTCGGGCTTACGCAAACCTTGTGAACGTTTTTCAAGCAAAGGCTCTAAAGAAATACCGTCGATCAGGTCCACAGGGTCGAGCACATTGCCTTCTGACTTGCTCATCTTCTTGCCTTGGGCGTCGCGCACCAAGCCGTGAATGTAGACGTGTTTGAAAGGCACGCGACCTGTGAAGTGCGTGGTCATCATGATCATTCTGGCAACCCAGAAGAAGATGATGTCGTAGCCTGTGACCAATACCGATGAAGGCAAGTACAAGACGTAGTCTTGAGTTTTGTTGGAGCCTGAAGCGGGGGCAGCCTCGGGCCAACCCATGGTGGAGAACGGCACCAACGCAGAGGAATACCAAGTGTCAAGGACGTCTTCATCGCGCTTGAGTTTTTTGCCGGGGCCTTTGGCATCGGCTTGCGCTTGCGCTTCAGCTTCTGACTTGGCTACATACACATGGCCTTCTTCGTCGTACCAAGCGGGAATTTGATGGCCCCACCAAAGCTGGCGAGAAATACACCAATCTTGAATGTTGTTCATCCACTGGTCGTACGTATTGACCCAGTTTTCGGGGACAAAATTCACTTGACCGGTGTGCACGGCATCAATGGCTTTTTGTGCAATGCTCTTGCCGGTGGGGTCTTGTGGGCTGACCTTGTTGACCGCCACGAACCACTGATCTGTGAGCATCGGTTCCACCACTTGGCCGGTACGGGCGCAAATGGGCAGCATCAGTTTGTGCGGCTTGATTTCGATCAGCAAGCCTTGTGCTTCCAAATCTTTGATCACGGCCTTGCGGGCTACAAAGCGGTCCATGCCTTGGTAGGCTTTGGGGCCGTTTTCATTGACAGCGGCCGCCAATGTGAAGATGGTGATGAGGGGCAGGTTGTGACGCATGGAGCATGCGTAGTCGTTGGCATCGTGGGCGCCCGTGATTTTGACGCAACCGGAGCCAAATTCACGGTCAACAAAGTCGTCTGCAATGATGGGAATTTGGCGATCGCACAAAGGCAAATTCACTTTTTTGCCCACCAAATGTTTGTAGCGATCGTCTTCGGGGTGAACAGCCAACGCGCCATCTGCCAGCATGGTTTCAGGGCGGGTGGTGGCAATGGTCATGCCTTTTTGCATCGCGCCGTCAATGTGTTGGGGGCCGTCTGCAAACGGGTACAAGATGTAGTGCATCTTGCCATCGGCTTCGGTGTTTTCCACTTCCAAATCGGATACGGCGCTTTGTAGCACAGGGTCCCAGCTGACCAAACGTTTGCCGCGGTAAATGAGGCCTTGCTCGTACAACTTCACAAAGGTTTCTGACACCACTTTGGACAACTTGTCGTCCATGGTGAAGTACTCGCGCGTCCAGTCGACGCTGTCGCCCATGCGGCGCATTTGCTGCGTGATGGTGTTGCCCGATTGCTCTTTCCACTCCCACACTTTGGACACAAAGTTTTTGCGTGCTTCAGCGGGTGTAGGGCCCATTTCGTGGCGGCTAATGCCTTGACCTTGCAGTTGACGCTCCACCACAATTTGCGTGGCAATGCCGGCGTGATCGGTGCCTGGAATCCAAACGGTGTTGAAGCCCATCATGCGGTGGTAGCGTGTGAGGCTGTCCATGATGGTTTGGTTGAAGGCGTGGCCCATGTGCAGCGTGCCTGTCACATTGGGGGGTGGCAGCTGGATGGCAAAGCTGGGCGCGTCTGCTTGAGGCGCCTGAGTGCCGCGGTGCCCTGCTACGCCATAGCCACGTTTTTCCCACTCAGGACCCCAATGGGCCTCAAGGGCAGCAGGCTCAAAAGACTTGGACAGGCTCTCAAGGCCGGGTTGCTGGATGGCGGGGGTGATCTCGTTGCTCATGGGCTGGGTATTTAGAGATTGCCAAGGGGCAATGTCAGGGATGGACTAAAGTTATGATTTTACTTGTAGTTCTTGCAAGTAAATGTGGTGACAAAAGGCACACATTTCAATAACATGGCAGAATGAAATCATTCAGGTGGAATATTGAAAAAAATGAACTTTTGAGGTTCGAGCGCGGCATTTCATTTGAGGCGGTGGTTGTGGCACTGGAAACGGGAGGCTTACTTGACCTGTTTGATCATCCGAATCCGGGGAAGTATCCGAAGCAAAGAATTTTGTTGGTTGTCATCATAAACTATGTTTATCTGGTGCCCTTCATTGAGGAAGAAGACCATTATTTTCTAAAAACGATGATTCCAAGTCGAAAAGCCACTCGCGACTATTTTCAGAAAGACCCAACATGAGTCAAATTGATGTCTATGAACTAGAAATTTTGAATGCCTTTGAATCAGGTCAACTGAAGTCGATTGCCTCAAAAAGCGAGTTGGCTAAATTCAAAGCTGCGGCAAGAGCCAGTGCCATCAAAGACAAGCGAGTGAATATTCGCTTGTCCTCCGTCGATCTCACCGATATTCAGGTGCGGGCAATGGAGGAGGGGGTGCCTTATCAAACTTTGATTACCAGCGTCTTGCACAAATATGTGAATGGAAAACTGGTAGAACGTTCACCGAAAAGTTCTAAACCAGACTCTACAAAGTCCTAATCCTTCATTGCAGTTTTAGATGGGTTTGATCATTTTTTTTGGCTTGCTGATTCAATGCAATCTCTGAGGATTGAAGCATCGCCAACTTGATTGGCCAGCAGCAAAATCAAGCGCATGTTGAGCTGCTCAGATTGTTCTGAGCTCAACCCTTCGTGTGCATTCAGCAGTTGCTCATAGAAGCCATCCGCGTCTTGCAAGTTCAGTTCTGTTTTCATCATGGTCAATCCGAATTGAATCAAAGGCACAAAGAAGTGGCTACCGCGGCAATCAAATCGCCGTTCACACTTTTGCCGGTGTCGGCCAAATAGCCATCAGGTCGAATCACGGCCCAACCGCCGGCAAGCACCTTGGCGCATGCACTTTTCAAATGGCCTTGCTTGTCCCAGATGTGTTCGCGGGCTTGTGCGCTGTCGCCTTTGGCAAGAACTTGCACACATCGAACAGGCAGGCCAGAAACGCTGAGCTCTTGAAGTCTTTTGAGGGATGCTTTGGTTTGCTCGCCAAACACCAAAATGAGCAAACGGCCGTCGGCCCATTGCAACAGGTCATTCAATGCGCCGGTTTTGCCGGCACGCCATTGAATCTTGACGTTTTGCACAGACGTTCCACCAGTCTCGCCGCAGACGCGTGAGCCGCGATAGGTGTTGGCCACAGCCATACGCCCAGTGTTGATCAGTGAGCGTGCGAAAGGAAATTGTTTGGCCAAGCTGATGGTGGCTTTTCTGAAGGCGCGCTCTACGCCATCCGCAGGCCGCAAAAATCGAGCTGTGCGGCGGGTCACTTTGACGTTCTCTTGAGCAGCTTCTAGCCGCTCGTCGTTGTAACTCTCAAGTACCGCTTCATCTGCGTGACCGCGCAACACGGCAGCCAATTTCCAAGCTAAATTGTCGGCATCAGCTACACCTGTATTGCCACCTCGTGCGCCAAAGGGGTTCACAATTTTTGCCGTGTCGCCCATGAAAAACACCCGACCCATGCGCAAGGTGGTGAGGCATTGGCTCTTGTAGGCGTAAGGGCCCACCCACACAATGTCAACCTTCACCTTCTTGCCAAATTGACGCTCTAAGCGCTCGCGCACCACATCTTCACGGCTGATGTAAGCGGCGTCTGCGTTGGGCTCCATTTGGTAATCAATGCGCCACACATCATCTGCCATCAGGTGTTGCCAGACCGCACGGTTTTCATTGAAGGGCGCTTCAATCCACGTATGGCGCTCGGTAGGCGGGTGTGTGTCAAAGCGCACATCGGCAATGCACCAACGGTCATCGCCTTTTTTGCTTTCCATGCCGACGCCAGTCCATGCGTGAAACGGGGTGTGCGATCCTGTTGCATCAATCACATGGTCGGCTTGAAGTTGGTAAGTGCCTTCGGGAGTTTCAATGCTGAGTGTTGCAAAGTCTTTGTTTTGCTTGAAGGCTGTGACGCGCGATTGCCAGCGCAAATCAACAGAACCTAGCTCTTTAATTCGCTCTACCAAATAGCCTTCAATGTAGAACTGTTGGATGTTGATAAAAGCGGGTTGCTGTGAAAGACTGAAATTGCTTTGTTGTTTGAGGTCAAAGTTGTAGACCTCATCATTGCCTGCAAACGTCCGCCCCACGCTCCACTGAATGCCTTTTTTGGCAATGCGATCGAATATGCCCAGTTTTTGAAAAATCTCCAGTGATTTTTGGGTGTAACAAATGCCGCGCGAGGAGGCGCCCTTGACCCCTACGGTGTTGTCTTCGTCCAAGAGAACCGCCTTGATGCCCAGGTTGGCCAAGCCGCAGGCCAATGTCAGACCTGAGATGCCGCCCCCCACAATGACCACCGCATGTCGCAAAGTTTTGTTTTGAACCAACTCTGGCGGTGTCACAAAAGCATATTCGGGCAGTGTGTAACCAGTGCCTTGAGTGAACTCATAGCCATTGGTAAATTGAACGTCTTGAAAGGAGGGGGTATTCATGGTTTCAACGCATTCCTATTTTCACATTGCCAAAAACCGATTGCGCTTCACGAGGCAAGCAGCGCCAGTATTGTTCGCTGGCTTGCACCACGCCTCCCAATTCGGCAGCCGCTTGCCATGCCCAGCGGGGGTTGAACAAGAAGGCTCGGGCAAAGGCAATGAGGTTGGCATCTCCTCTTTGCAAAATAGCTTCTGCTTGTTGAGCCTCCGTGATCAAGCCCACTGCGATGGTGGGCAGGCCAGATTTGTCTTTGACTGTTTTGGCAAAGGGCACTTGGTATTCAGGGCCGATTGCAATTTTTTGTTGAGCCGAAACTCCGCCTGAGGAGATATGGACAAAGTTAGCACCTGCGCTACGAAGGCGCACAGACAAATCGGCCGTCTCATCAGGGTTCCAGCCGTCTTCGACCCAATCGGTGGCCGAGAGGCGAATGCCTAAAACACCATTGAACTTAGCCCGCACAGCGTCAAAAATTTCGCGAATAAATCGTGTGCGGTTTTCAAAAGAGCCCCCATAGGCATCGCTGCGCTTGTTTGAAATAGGCGATAAAAACTGGTGCAGCAAATAACCATGCGCTGCATGCAGTTCCACCATTTCAATGCCCATGTCTTGCGCACGCTCGGCTGTTTTCACAAAGGCATTTTTGATGCGATCAAGCCCCGCAGCATCTAATTCTGTGGGAGGCATTTCGGTGGTCAGATGTGGCAAAGCACTGGGCGCCAACGCTTGCCAGCCTCCATGTGCCGAATCGAGCAGTTGCCCCCCATGCCAAGGGGCAGCGCTTGAAGCTTTGCGACCTGCATGGCCAATTTGAATGGCAACGGGCACGTGAGGTGCCAGTTTTCGAGCCCGACCTAATTTGTCTTGTAAAGCTTCGGCCGTAGCGTCATTCCACAAACCCAAACAGCCGGGGCTGATGCGTCCTTCTTCGGTGACGGCGGTGGCTTCTAGAATGACCAATCCTGCGCCGCTGTTGAGCAAAGAGGTCCAGTGGGCCAAATGCCAATCGGTGGCTCGGCCGTGATCGGCTGAATACTGACACATCGGGGCAATCACGATGCGATTGGCCAACTTGAGGGGGCCGTTGGGGGCGGGGAGTTGGTACTCGGAAAAAAGAAGACTCATGATGGTTTGCTTTGAGTTGGCTGTCTTGAATACTTTGCGATGAAAATAGACACAATTTGAGGCTAATGCCTTTGCCTGCAAACTACTGTCACCTGCAAGATAATTGAGGCATTAAAGGATTTTGCACATGTTGCTTCTATTGTCTCCTGCTAAATCGTTGGATTACGACTCTCCGTCTGAGAGCGTGCCCCATACCTTGCCCCAATTCGTCTCGCAATCTGCGGAATTGATAGAGGTATTGAAACATAAAACGCCAGCGCAAATTTCTGAACTCATGGATTTGAGCGACAACTTGGCTGCCCTGAATGTGGCCAGATATGAAGCATGGCGCCCTAAATTCACGGCTAAAAACTCAAAACAAGCGGTATTGGCTTTCAACGGTGACGTCTATGACGGCTTGGAAGCCAAATCCTTGAAACCCAAAGACCTTGAGTGGGCGCAAGACCATGTTTGTATTCTGAGTGGTTTGTATGGCGTATTGCGTCCCTTAGATTGGATGCAGCCCTATCGCTTGGAAATGGGAACAGCCTTGACCAATTTGCGTGGCAAAAATTTGTACCAGTTTTGGGGTGCAAGCATTGCGCAGCATCTCAATGCGCAATTGTTGAAAGACAAAACGCCGGTCGTCGTTAATTTAGCGTCGCAAGAGTATTTCAAGGCGGTTGATCAAAAGGTCTTGAAGGCGCGAGTCATTGAGTGCGTATTTGAAGAATACAAAGGCGGCAATTACAAAGTGATCAGTTTCTTTGCCAAGCGTGCGCGGGGTTTGCTGGCGCGTTATGCCATTCAGAAACACATTCAAAATCCAGAAAAGTTGAAGGACTTTAACCTGGAAGGCTATGCCTATGAGGACTCTGAGTCAGATGTCAATCGTTGGGTTTTCCGTCGACGCGAAAAGGGTGCGGTATGAACTTGCCAGAGCAATCGCAGCTGGGCAAAAACAGCGCCTATGTCGATCAATACGATGCGTCCTTGTTGTTTCCAATTCCCCGTGCTGTCAAGCGCGAAGAGTTGGGCATTGTAGGTTCGCCTATTTTCTTTGGTGCAGATTTGTGGACTGCGTTTGAGCTCTCGTGGCTCAATCTGAAGGGCAAGCCTCAAGTGGCCATTGCGCACATCACGGTGCCCGCAGAAAGCACTCACATCATTGAAAGTAAATCTTTGAAGCTGTACTTCAACAGTTTCAATGCCTCGCGCTTTGTCGATGTGCAAGCGGTGCGTGATTGCATGCGTGACGATCTGGATACAGCTTTGTGGCATGGCGGCAAAATTCTGGCTCGCTGTGGCGTCAAAATCATTCTGCCCGAAGAGTTTGACAAAGAGCCCGTGCATGAATTGGATGGCCTGAATTTGGACCGCATGGACATTGAGTGCACACACTATCAGCCTGCGCCAGAATTGCTCAAGGCGCAACAAGATGAAGCGCCAGTGACTGAAACATTCGTGAGTCACCTGCTTAAAAGCAATTGTTTGGTCACAGGCCAACCCGATTGGGGGAGTGTTCAAATTTCATACTCGGGCGATCAAATTGATCAAGCAGGCTTGCTGCAATACATTGTGAGCTTCAGAAATCACAATGAGTTTCACGAGCAATGCGTAGAGCGCATCTTCATGGACATTTGGACGCGGTGTAAGCCTTTGAAGCTGTCGGTTTATGCCCGTTACACAAGACGTGGCGGTTTGGACATCAACCCTTGGCGCACCAGTCACCCCCAATCACCGCCCAAAAATATTCGCACAGCGCGGCAATAAATTGAGGGCGACACAAGCTTGCTTTAGCCCAGAGTTTTAAAGCCTTTGAGCGGGGCAAGTGGCGGAAACTTCGCAGGTCTTTTTTCTTTGGCGGCTGCAATGGCTTCACGGATATGCGGGTTGCTCCAAATGGCGCCTTGCAGCCAACCCATTTGGCGCAAACTGTCTTCTACGCTGTGATCGCGAGCATAGTTCAGGGCTTGTTTGGTACCCCAAATGGCCACAGGGGGTTTGTTGGCCATTTCTTTGGCGCAAGCCAATGCGCCTGCCACCATGGCCTCTTGTGTCTCAAACACCTGCGTGACCAAGCCGTGCTTCAAAGCATTTTCAGCACTCAAGCGGCGGCCGGTGTAGGCCAATTCTTTGACCAAACCCATGGGCAACAATTTGGGCAAACGCTGCAGTGTGCCCACATCGGCCACCATGCCAATGTTGATTTCTTGAATGCAGAAAAACGCGTCTTGCGACGCATAGCGAATGCAGCAAGCCGTGACCATGTCGACCGCACCGCCAATACAGCCGCCATGAATGGCTGCAATCACTGGGATTCGTATGCTCTCAAGCAGTGTGAAGGTGGACTGCATGTCGGTGAGTGAGTCGTAGATGGCTGCACGGCCCTCAGCGCTGTCAGCGTCCATGGAGATGGCGCCGGAGAAAGTTTCGAGGGCCATGCCTGCAGAAAAATGCTTGCCAGTGCTAGATATGACCAAGGCCCTTGCCTGGCCAGCATCGTTCAATTGGTGCAGCACCGTATCCAGCTCACGCCAAAATGTAGGATGCATGGTGTTGAACGACTCGGGCTTGTTCAGCACCAAATGTGCAACATGGTCATTCGTCGTTAAAGAAAAGCAATTGAGTTTGTCCATCGGGGCTGGCCTCGTTGAGTTCGGTGTTTGGAGATTGTTGCAAACTGTAGCTTGCGTTGGGCTCGGGTGCTGTCCCGTGTTTGACCAAAGACCCAACGCGTACGCCCAGTAATCTGAGTTTGCGCGACAAATCTACTCGCTTTAAACACAGGCCCGCAAACTTACGAATCTCTTGGGCGTCTTGTGTGTAAAAGCTAAGGGTTTGATCGCGTGTCACGCTTTTGAAATTGTCATAGCGCAGCTTGATGCCGATGGTTTTGCCGTCGTAGCCCTTGCGCTTTAAATCGGCGGCCAATTGTTGGCAAAGCCTGGTAAACACCTTACCCAATTCTTCTTTGTCTCGCACAGCATGCAAGTCGGTTTCGAAGGTGGTTTCTCGGCTGATGCTAACGGGCTCGCTTTCGGTGCTGATGGGTCGGTCGTCTCGGCCCCAAGCTGCCTCGTGCAACCATGCGCCATACACTTTGCCAAAGTGCGATTGCAGCCACTGAAGTTCGCAGGCGGCTAATTCGCCGATGGTTTGAATGCCATGCAGTTTGAGTTTCTCATCTGCTTTGGGGCCCACACCATTGATCTTGCGGCAACTCAAGGGCCAGATGGCGGTTTGCAAGTCTTCTTCATGAACGACGGAAATGCCATTAGGCTTGTTGAACTCGCTGGCCATTTTGGCAATCAGTTTGTTGGGCGCAACGCCCACAGAGCAGGTCAGGCCAGTGGCTTCAAAAATGCATTTTTGAATCAAGCGTGCCAACACCCTGCCGCCTTCACGTTGGCCGCTCGGCACCTCTGTGAAATCAATGTAAACCTCGTCTACGCCGCGGTCTTCCATGAGCGGCGCAATTTCCGTGATGATGCCTTTGAAGACTTGCGAGTAGTGCCTGTATTGATCGAAATCCACCGGCAACAAAATGGCTTGAGGGCAGAGTTTGGCGGCTTTCATCAGCCCCATGGCCGAGCCAATGCCAAATTGCCTGGCCGCATAGGTGGCCGTGGTGATAACGCCGCGACCGGTATAGCCCTCAATGCGCGGGAAAAAATCCAAGGGTATTTCAGACAGATTGTCGGCAGACCATTCGAAGTCAGGATGGGCTAAGCGCAAGCGCCCCAACAGGTCATCTTCTTTGCGTCTGCCACCGCCGATGACCACGGGTAGGCCTTTGAGTTGGGGGTAACGCAGCAACTCGACGGACGCATAAAAAGCGTCCATGTCAAGGTGGGCAATGCGCCGTGTGAGCGACGATGGCGGTGCTTTGATGTCAGTCACAAACTCAAAGCAAAGTGAGAAACTTTATTGCGGAAAAGTGCCTGGCAACAAGATGCTCTTGTCAACCGTGTCCATTTGTGTGCGGCCGCAAAAGGCCATGGTCAAGCTCAATTCGTTGTGAATAATTTGCAGTGCTTTTTCTACACCAGGCTGGCCCATGGCGCCAAGGCCGTACAAAAAAGCGCGACCAATGTACGTGCCTTGTGCGCCCAATGCGCGCGCCTTCAACACATCCTGACCGCTGCGAATGCCACCGTCCATGTGCACTTCAATCTGTTTACCCACGGCATCCACGATGGCGGGCAAGGCCTCAATGCTGCTTTGAGCGCCGTCAAGTTGACGGCCGCCGTGGTTGCTCACAATCATGGCATCGGCTCCACTTTCAACAGCCAGGCGAGCATCTTCAACATCTTGAATGCCTTTCAAAATGATTTTGCCGCCCCAGCGTTTCTTGATCCACTCCACATCACCCCAGTTGAGGCGCGGATCAAACTGCTGGGCTGTCCAAGCTGAAAGTGAACCCATGTTCTCAACGCCTTTGACGTGTCCCACAATATTGCCAAACTCGCGGCGCGATGTGCGCAACATGCCCAAAGCCCAGCGCGGCTTGCTTGCTATATTGATCAAGTTGGCGACGGTTAATTTGGGCGGCGCAGATAAGCCGTTCTTTAAATCTTTGTGACGTTGACCCAAAATCTGCAAATCCAAGGTAATGACCAAAGCTGAACAATTCGCAGCACGTGCACGCTCTATCAGGCGCTCAATGAAATCTCGATCTCGCATGACATACAGCTGAAACCAGAAGGGGTGGCCGTCTGTGCCTTTGGACACATCCTCAATAGAGCAAATACTCATGGTTGAAAGCGTGAAGGGAATGCCAAATTTTTTGGCAGCCCGAGCTGCCAATATTTCACCATCGGCGTGTTGCATGCCAGTCAGGCCGGTGGGCGCAATGGCGACCGGCATGGCCACCTGCTGCCCAATCATGGTGCTTGTTGTGCTGCGATTTTCCATGTTGACCGCCACACGCTGACGCAATTTGATTTTTTGGAAATCACTTTCGTTAGCGCGGTAGGTGCTTTCTGTCCAGGAGCCGCTGTCTGCGTAGTCGTAAAACATGCGGGGTACACGTTTTTGTGCCAAAACACGCAACTCTTCAATGGTGGTGATCACAGACATTTTTGATTTCCAATTCTTGTTGTGCTAGTCAATAGGCGCGGCATTCAAGCGGATTAGCTACAGCTGACGCTGCCGCAGCCCGACATGGTGACATTCTTGATGACAGAGGGATCGGCCAATGTTTCTGTTTCGCTGTCAAAGTTCACAGATTTCAAATGCAGGGCCAAGCCAGCGTCCATTGATGCGGCGTGTTGCGGAAACCATTCAGCCAAAGCCTCAGCCAAGCGAGAAATGATTTCTGGGTCGCCTTGCACATAGTGCGTTTCTACCGCGCGCATGGTTTCCAAAATGGTGGCGTGCTGGCCTGCATGACAGTTGTCTTCGCTAAAGCCTGTGGCCAACATCCAGCGATCTTCTTGGGCGAAATGCTCAACGGTGTGATTTAGAAATTCACGGTACAAATTCAATTGCTCTGTTTGTGGTGTGAGCAACAAGGCGTTGAGCATGGTCACAAACTCTTCGTGTGTGTGGTCCATGCGGCCATCGCCAGTGTGCAAGTCAGCAGACCAGTTAAGACCAGCGGCATAAGGCGATACCGCAGCTTGTTCAATTTGATTGGTTTCCATCTTGACCTCTGTTTAAAAACCCAAACGCACATGATGACGCGCAATTTGTTGTCTGACTTGATCTGGCGCAGTGCCACCTAAAGTACTGCGGGCATTCAATGACCCCACCAAGCTGAGACACTCAAATACATCAGCTTGAATGCCAGCGTTGAACTGTTGCAAAGTGGTCAGTGGCAGTTCGCTCAAGTCTAAGTTTTGCGTTTGCGCTGTTTTGACAGCATGTGCAACCACCTCATGTGCATCGCGGAAGGGCAGTCCCTTCTTGACCAAATAATCGGCCAAATCGGTGGCCGTGGCATAGCCTTTTTTAGTTGCAGCTTCCATGGCTGCAGCGTTGACGCTGATGCTGCCCTCTTTTTGGCCCGTTTCTAAATTCAATTGCCCACCGATCATCTCGCTGAAGATTCGCAAGGTGTCTTTGAGAGTGTCCACGGTGTCGAACAAAGGTTCTTTGTCCTCTTGATTGTCTTTGTTGTAGGCCAGCGGCTGGCCCTTCATGAGCGTGATGAGTCCCATGAGATGCCCCACCACACGGCCAGTTTTGCCACGTGCCAATTCGGGTACGTCGGGGTTTTTCTTCTGCGGCATGATGGAGCTGCCCGTAGTGAAACGGTCAGCAATTTTCACGAAGCCAAAGTTTTGGCTCATCCATAAAATCAGTTCTTCGCTCAAGCGACTGATGTGCACCATGCTCAAAGAAGCAGCTGCTGTGAATTCAATGGCAAAGTCGCGGTCGCTGACGCCATCCAGGCTGTTTTGGCACACACAAGCTTGGCCCTGCTCATCGACCATGCCCAAACTGATGGCCACGCGCTCGCGGTCAAGCGGATAAGTGGTGCCAGCCAATGCGGCAGAGCCTAAGGGCAGGCGGTTGGTGCGGCGACGCACATCGGTCATGCGTTCAGCATCACGCGCAAACATTTCGACATAAGCCAACAGATGATGCGCAAAGCTCACGGGTTGCGCCACTTGCAAATGCGTGAAGCCTGGCAAGATGACTTCCACATTGCGCTCAGCCACTTCGATCAATGATTTTTGCAAATCGTTTAACAGCGCGCTGATGAGGTCTATTTCGCTGACCAACCACAAGCGCACATCGGTGGCCACTTGGTCATTGCGGCTTCGGCCTGTGTGTAGACGTTTGCCTGCATCCCCCACAATTTGCGTGAGGCGTGCTTCGATGTTGAGGTGTACGTCTTCAAGGTCCAGCTTCCAATCAAACTGACCCTTGGTAATTTCGTCGGTAATCTGCGCCATGCCGCGTTGAATGTTGGCCAGATCTTGGGGGCTGATGATTTTTTGGGCCGACAGCATTTCGGCGTGAGCCAGACTGCCTTGAATGTCCGATTGCCAAAGTCGCTTGTCGAAAAATACGCTGGAGGTATAGCGCTTGACCAGGTCGCTCATGGGCTCGGAAAACAAGGCCGACCAGGCCTGGGACTTTTGATCGAATTGGTTTTTAGTCATTTCCAGATTTTATCGGTTTGCGGGGCTTGTGATGCCTGCGGGCAACTTAACAGGTCTTTTGTCGTGCTAGCATTTGATTTAATTGAAAAATTACGAAAAAGTCACTGCTTGATACCCCTTATGTCCTCCAATTTACAGCGCCCCATCGTCATTGCCACGCGTGAAAGCCGTTTAGCCTTATGGCAAGCCGAGCATGTCCAGGCCATTCTTCAGTCTCGCGGTCACACGGTGCGGCTACTTGGCATGACCACACTGGGCGACCAAATTTTGGATCGAAGCTTAAGCAAAGTGGGCGGAAAAGGGCTCTTTGTGAAGGAGTTGGAAGTGGCGCTTTCAGAGGGTCGGGCCGACATAGCCGTGCACTCCCTCAAGGACGTTCCCATGGACATGCCAGAGGGCTTCGAGTTGGCCTGCATCATGGAACGAGAAGACCCCCGTGATGCGTGGGTGTCTGGCCAATACGCCACTTTGATGGACTTGCCGCAAGGTGCCGTGGTGGGCACGTCCAGCCTTCGCCGAACCGTTTTGCTCAGAGCACTGCGCCCTGATTTGAAAATTGAGCCTTTGCGTGGCAATTTAGACACGCGCTTGCGCAAACTGGACGAGGGCCACTATGCCGGCATTATTTTGGCTGCAGCGGGTTTGAAGCGTTTGGAATTGTCCAGTCGAATTCGCCATGTCTTTGACACTGACCAAATGTTGCCAGCGGCAGGGCAGGGTGCCTTGGGCATTGAAATTTGTACTGGCCGAGCCGACTTGATCGATGCCTTAAAGCCCTTGGCCCACTCAACTTCTTGGTTGGCTGTGGCGGCAGAGCGTGCCGTCAGCCGTGCCATGGGCGGCAGTTGCTCTATGCCTTTGGCGGCGCATGCCACATTGTCTGGTGCCACACTCAGCCTGCGTGCTGCTTGGGGTGACCCAGAAGGCTCAAGCACCTTGGTCACGGCTCAAACGGTTGCTGATGTGGGCAGTCTAGAGCAGGCTGAAGGCTTAGGGACTCAAGTGGCGGCAGAGCTGAGGCGTGGCGGTGCCCACTGATTTAGCCCGCCACCAGGCCATGACGCAAGTTGTGGTGACACGGCCTGAGCAAGATGCAAGCGCTTGGATCGATTCATTGAATGAAGCTGGTTTCAAAACCACTCGGTTTCCATTGCTCCAATTGACTGAGTTTTTAACGACTCAAACTGCCTTAGAAGCTTTGGCGCTTTTAAAACTCAGCCAAGCGGTCATGTTTGTCAGTGCCAATGCCGTTCGATTTTTGGCGCTCGCACTTCGTCATCACCCCGATTGGGTTGATCACTTTCAGGCAGCGCGTGCTTGGTGCACGGGTCCGGGTACAGCGGCCGCCTTGGCGCAGTGTGGTGTTCCTACCGGCCAGATTGATCAACCTGCATCGCACTCAAAACAGCTCGATTCAGAGGCCTTGTGGGATGTCGTGGCTTCCCAAGTGGTTCAAGGCATGAATGTGCTGTTTGTTCGCGGTGCTGATGAGTCGGGAGTGACAGCAGGTCGAGACTGGTTGGCCTTAGAACTTGAAAAAGCGCACGTCAAGGTTTCTGCCGTTGCCGCCTATCAACGCACCCCCACCCAATTGACAGAGTCTCAAAAGGCCCAAGTTCAAAAATTCATCGCTGACGGTGCCATCTGGGTCTTCAGCAGTTCAGCAGCCCTTCAAGCCCTTGTCACTCAATGTCCGCAAGCCAATTGGTCAATGGCCAAAGCCACGGTCACCCATCCCAGAATGGCTGACTTAGCTCAAAAAATAGGTTGGGGCGCTGTTGCTATTGCCCCACCAGGGCTCAGATCATTGCAGGCATCTATAAAATCCTTGGCATGAGCACTGAAAATTCCAAGGAACCCACTGTCCAACCTCCGACCACATCGATGCAGGACACGAGGGCGCAAAAACGGCCCTTGATATTTTGGTTGCCTGTGCTATTGGCTGTCGTGGCGGTTGTATTCAGTGGCCTGCTCTGGGAAAAGCTTTCTCGCATTCAAGGCCAACTGGCAAGGCAAAGTGCAGATGCAGGGCAACAATCTCTGGAAGCCAAAGCTTGGGCCAAGCAAGCACAAGACAGCGTGAAAGACAGTGCCGCCCGAATGGCCTTGGTTGAATCTCGGTTGGGCGAGGCTAGCTTGCAGCGAGCTCAATTGGAGGAGCTGATTCAAACTTTGTCGCGTTCACGTGATGAAAACTTGATTTTGGACATTGAATCTTCTTTGCGACTGGCTCAGCAGCAGGCTCAATTAACCAGTAGTTTGGAGCCTTTGTTGGGCGTTCTCAAAACCGCTCAATCGCGCCTTCAAAGAGCCTCCAATCCGCGCTTGATTGGCATTCAACGCGCCATTGACCGCGATCTTGAGCTTGTCAAATCAGTTCAAATTACCGATTTGCCTGGCATGTTGTTGGTGTTGGACGAAATTGTGGCCTTGGCCGATGAGTTGCCCTTGGCCAATGAAATGAACCGGCCTTCATTGACCCCCTCCAAATTGGCTGATGCCAATCCGGCCGCTCCTCAGAATTCGGCTTGGTGGCAAACAGTGCTAGACCGTTTCATGCTTGAAGCGCGTGGCTTGTTAAGGGTCAGTCGCATCGACAGTCCTGAGGCTGCACTCTTGGCCCCTGAGCAAGGATTTTTTCTGCGTGAGAATTTGAAACTCAAATTGCTCAATGCAAGACTGGGTCTGTTGGCCAGACAAAACGATGCAGCCCGCGCAGACATGCAAGCCGTCGCCATCGTCTTGAAAAAATATTTCGACCCAGGCGCTCGCAAAACACAACATGCACTGCAATTGTTGGAGAAAGCGCAAGCATTAAGCAAAGGCAATGCCATTCCAAGACTCGATGCCACGATGGCTGCATTGGCCACGGCCTCCTCTGGAAAGTAAAACGGCATGCGTGCAGCACTTTGGCTTGTGAGTTTGTTTGCGGTGGCTGTGGCCACGGCCTTGCTGGCTTCAAACAACGTGGGTACGGTTGCCATTTTCTGGGCACCCTACCGCGTCGATCTCTCCCTGAATTTGGTTTTGTTTGGGCTGGTCATGATTTTATTGACCTTGCATTGGGCGCAACGGGCACTCACAGCCTTGTTTGAGTTGCCTCGTCAAGCCAAGCGCTGGCGCTTGCAACAAAAGGAGCGTGCAGCACATGGTGCTTTGCTCGATGCCATGGCCCAGTTTATGGAAGGCAGATTTTTGCGTGCTCGAAAGTCTGCCGAGCTGGTGCTTGTCAGAGAAAAGTCTTTGTCCGACAGTGGCGAAATTTTGGAGCATTCAGGCGCCTTGCGATGTGTCGCTCATATTTTGGCGGCCGAATCTGCCCATGCATTGCATGACAAAGTCACACGGCAGTCTCATCTGGATCAGGCCTTGCAGGAACCTGCTGGCGGTTCTGCCCCTTTGCGGCAAACCCTGATTGAAGGCAGCATGCTGCGTGCCGCTCGCTGGGCACTGGATGACAGAGATGCTGCAGAAAGTTTGCTGTGGTTAGATCGCTTGCCACTGGGTGTCTCACGCCGAACATTGGCCATGCGATTGCGACTGAAGGCTGCGCGCTTGGCAGGTGAGTCGTCGCAGGCTTTGGACACCGCGTTGCTGCTCATCAAACACCGCGCCTTTGCTACAGAAGCTGCCGAAAGCATGATTCGCAGCTTGGTTTTTGAATTGATTGCAAAAACCCATGAGTCAGGACAAATGCAGCGTCTTTGGTCCCGTTTAGGTGAAGCGCAGCGTCAATCTCCCGATCTGGCCATTCAAGCTGCACAGCATTGGCTAAGCCTCAAGGGAGACCCAGTTGTCACGAGGGCTTGGTTAAAGCCCATTTGGGTCAGATGGCAAGCAAGCCCCCAGACTTTGTCCAAGGCGCAACAATTGAAATTGACACAAGCTTTAGAGAAAAGCTTCACAGGACAAGATACAAGCGAAGAGCGTGATTGGTTGGCGCTCATTGAGTCGGCTCAAAAAAGCAATCCACGTGAACCTCTTTTGCAATTTTTAGCCGGACGCCTGTGCCAAAAAAGTCAGTTGTGGGGCAAGGCTCAGTTGCTTCTTTCACAAGCTGCACCCGCGCTAGAAGATCCTGTCATGCGCAGACAGGCATGGCGCTCATTGGCAGAGCTTGCCGAACAACGTGAAGATTTGCCAGCGGCCGTAGCAGCCTTGAAGAAAGCGGCAATGGAATAAAAAAAGGGACCCTCAGGTCCCTTTTTTTCAGAAGCAAGAACCTCAGGTTCTGTGCATCTTTTGGCCACTTGCTGCCATTAGAAAGGCAGTTTCATGTCGCTTAAGTCTTTGCGAGTTTCCACCAAGACCAAAGGGCCATCGTCAACAACCACTGCAGGCGGTCGAACACGGGGGACATGCGGAGCTTTAGGTTCGGCCGCGATGGCAGCTTGAACTTGTGCAATTTTTGCTGGATCAGAGTTGACCCACTGCAGACCTGAGTTTTCTGCGACTTGTACCAGGCTTGCCATGGGCAATTCGTAAGCTTGAACCTTGGGCAAGCCTGCAGATGGCGCCGCAGTTGGCGCAGGTGCTGACACTGCAACTGGCGCAGCGGATACAACTGGCGCTGCTTTGGCAATTGAGTCTACGGGTGCGGCGGTGCTTACGGCACGATCAAAGTAGGAGCGGGCCACAGGTGCTTCTTCTGGAGCTTGAACATCTTGCGAAGCTTGATCAGTTTGTAAATTTTCGGAGTTGTTGCCGTCGCCGTTGGGGCTGCGTTCTCTGCGATCGCGTCCATAACGATCGCGGGAGCGACGTTCTCTGCGTTCTGGCGTTCCAGTTGCAGAATCTTGACGCTCTTCACCTTGAGATCCTGGCTCTGAAGCGCCATTGGACTGGCCGTCATTGTTGTAGTTCAACTCAGCTTGGGCTGGCCCGAGATTTTCTGTGTTTTCAGACGCGTTATTTTGTCGATTCGTGTCGTTGCTGCGACGTTCGCCGCGCTCACCACGTTCTCTGCGGCCTTCACCGCGCTCGCGTCTGCCTTCTCCGCGTGGGGCTCTTTCTGAGCGTGCTTCATTGCGCGTGTCTGCTTGGCTTGAATCAGTGGCATCAGCATTGACATTTTGAGCGTCGACAGCATTGTTGCCATTGGGGTTGGCGCTTTCACGGCGTTCGCCGCGCTCAGTTCGTTCCCCACGTTGACCATTGCGATCGCTGCGTTCTGCACCTCGGCGGTTACCGCCATTTTCGCGCGGCGCGCGTGTTTCAGTGCTTTCGTTGCGCTCGGTTGCGCCCTCAGTGCGTTCGCCGCGATCATTGCGATCGCCACGACGGCCGCCACGGCCACCGCGTCCACCTCGGCGATCGCCGTTGCGGTCGCTGCGTTCATTGCGCTCGCCATCTTTCGGTGTGCGTTCGCCACGCTTGCCCACATTGTTGGCTGGCTCTTCCTTGGCTTCTGTTGTGCCGCCAAATAAGCGCTTGAGCCAACCAAAGAAACCACCAGTGCTCTCAGCTTTCGCAGCCGGCTGACGGGTTTGAGTTGGGGCTGGCTTGGTAGATTCAGGCTTGGGCAAAGAAGCTGGCGCAGGTGCGTCAGGCAACACGCCTTTGATAACGGGTGTTTGGCGGTTGGTGGGCTCTTGTGAGCGGCGTGTGACGGTGGTGGGATCTTCCACCACTTCAGCCATGGTGTAGCTGGCTTCTATGTTGTCCAAGCGAGGGTCGTCGTGCTTCAAACGCTCGAGCTTGTAGTGCGGTGTTTCCAAAGACTTGTTGGGAACCAGCAGCACATTGATGCGCTGTTTCAATTCAATCTTGGCAATTTCTGGACGCTTTTCGTTTAACAAGAAAGAGGCAACTTCTACAGGCACTTGAGCGTGCACTGCGGCCGTGTTGTCCTTCATGGACTCTTCTTGGATGATGCGCAAAATTTGCAAAGCAGAGCTCTCGGTGTCGCGTACGTGGCCGGAGCCGCCGCAACGAGGACACGGAATAGAAGAGCCTTCAGCAAGCGCTGGCTTCAAGCGTTGGCGACTCATTTCTAGAAGGCCGAACTTGCTGATAGAACCAAACTGAACACGCGCACGGTCTTGACGCAAGGCATCGCGCAGACGATTTTCGACATCACGGCGGTTGCGTGACTCTTCCATGTCAATAAAGTCAATGACGATCAGGCCACCCAAATCGCGCAAACGCATTTGGCGAGCCACTTCGTCGGCGGCTTCTAGGTTGGTGCGCGTAGCGGTTTCTTCAATGTCGCCGCCTTTGATGGCGCGTGCAGAGTTAACGTCAACCGACACCAAAGCTTCTGTGTGGTCAATAACGATGGCACCGCCAGAGGGCAATTGAACAGTGCGTGCGTAGGCCGATTCAATTTGGTGCTCAATTTGGAATCGACTGAACAGTGGTGCGTCATCGCGGTAACGCTTTACACGCGGTGCAAACTCGGGCATGACATGGCTCATGAACTGCTGAGCTTGATCGTAGATGTCGTCGGTGTCGATCAGGATGTCACCGATGTCGCTGTTAAAGTAGTCGCGAATGGCACGAATGACCAAGCTGGACTCTTGGTAAATCAGGAAGGCGCCTTTGGCACCTTGCGTGGCGCCGTCAATGGCTGTCCACAGCTTGAGCAAATAGTTCAAGTCCCACTGCAATTCAGGTGCGCTGCGACCAATGCCTGCGGTGCGGGCAATGATGGACATCCCTTTGGGATATTCCAATTGGTCCATGGCTTCTTTAAGCTCAGCACGGTCGTCGCCTTCAATGCGTCGGCTAACGCCACCACCGCGAGGGTTGTTGGGCATGAGGACCACATAGCGTCCGGCCAAACTGATAAAGGTGGTCAGGGCAGCGCCCTTGTTGCCACGTTCTTCTTTTTCCACTTGTACCAAAAGCTCTTGGCCTTCGCGAATCACATCGTTGATACGAGCTTGGCTAACGGGTACGCCTTCGGCGAAGTATTGGCGTGAGATTTCTTTGAAGGGCAAGAAGCCGTGGCGCTCTTCGCCGTAGTCGACGAAACAGGCTTCAAGCGAGGGTTCGACACGCGTGACGACCGCCTTGTAGATGTTGCCTTTGCGTTGTTCGCGGCCTTCAATTTCAATTTCGTAGTCGAGGAGTTTTTGTCCATCGACGATGGCCAAGCGGCGTTCTTCAGCCTGCGTGGCGTTGATCAGCATCCGTTTCATGATGCGTCCCTTCTTTTTCAATATGTCAGCAAAACCATCCCCGCCAAATGTGGCGTTGGGGATGGATCACCGGTTTAACAACCAGCTCTCAAGGAGCCAACGGTGCCGAGACTGACGTTCGAAACGAAGGGAATTGCCAAAAGATTCCGACATTCATGGGCGCAAATTTGTCGCTGGAATGTGGAAAGGGGCGCGTGGAAGAATCGAGGTTGTGAGTGCGCGCAGGCAATGGTGCCTCGAGTGGCGCAAAAAGCCACTGCAAGAAAGACAGCAAAGATCCAAACAACACGCTCATTTCGATTCAATCCGTTCAATAGCTGAAAAGCTACTGAATAAAAATATTCCGTATCTGGGTTTCAAAGCACCGGTCCAGCCACAAAACTGACCTGCCACTGTTGGCGTTGGCCTTCAGTCTGCAGATTTCGCTCATGGCGGCATCGAACTTACGGCGCTTGTTGGTGGAGAGTGAACTAAACTCCTGTCATCAGGAATTCATTTCCATTCAAATCAACCACTTACAGCACAACGCCGGTGATTCGCATTATAGGGCCTCAAGCCACACATTCGGACATTTCTTCGGTCACATCTCCGGCCGTGGAGGTCAAATGGCTCACTGTGGACGAGGAGTCTGCCGGCCAACGCTTGGACAATTTTCTCATTCGGCACCTCAAGGGGGTCCCCAAAACGCACGTTTATCGAATCATCCGAAGTGGCGAGGTGCGAGTGAACAAGGGCCGCGCCTCTGCAGACACGCGGATAGAAACGGGCGATGTTGTGCGTCTTCCGCCTGTGAGAATTTCGGAAAAAGTCGCTGAAAAGGCGGCCAGGCCAGCACCAGGCCGTGAATTCCCCCTGTTGTTAGAAGACGACGCCTTGATGGCCATCGACAAACCAGCGGGTGTCGCCGTGCATGGGGGCTCTGGCGTCAGCTTTGGGGTGATTGAACAACTGAGACAGGCCAGGCCCTTGGCGAAACTTCTCGAATTGGTTCACCGTCTGGACCGTGAAACCAGCGGCATCTTGTTGGTGGCCAAGAAAAGAAGCGCCCTCAAGCACCTTCAAGACCAATTCAGAGAGCGGGAAACAGGTAAGACTTACCTTGCTTTGGTGCAAGGCAGCTGGCCTGAAAAGTTAAAGGTGATTGACAGCGCGCTGCACAAATTCCTTTTGCCAGATGGCGAGCGTCGTGTGAAGGTCACGTCCAACGAGGATCCCGATGGCATGCGCTCCATCACCTTGGTAAAGGTCGCAGAGCGGTTGGTGGATTGCACCTTGCTGGAGGTCACCATCAAGACAGGACGAACGCACCAAATCAGGGTTCACCTTGCCTCTCAAGGGCACCCCATTGCCGGGGACGATAAATACGGAGATTTCGAGTGGAATAAAGTACTTCAAAAACAGGGCCTGAAGCGCATGTTCTTGCATGCCTGGCGCCTGCAGTTTTCGCACCCTGCTACCGGCAAGCGAGTCGAGTTGAAATCAAACCTACCTTCTGAACTGCAACTGTATGTCAACCATGCCAAACCCAAGTCCACGTCCCCGCCAGTTTGACCTGATCGCCTTCGATTGGGATGGCACGCTGTTTGATTCCACCGCCATCATCACGCGTTGCATCCAGCGTGCCGTGGTCGATGTCGGTGGTCAAGAGCCTAGCAAAGAAGCCGCGTCTTATGTCATCGGTTTGGGATTGATGCAAGCACTGGCGCACGCCGCCCCTGATGTCCCCGTTGAAAAATACCCAGAACTTGGACAGCGCTACCGCCACCACTACACGGCGCACCAAAACGACATTGTTCTTTTTGACGGCGTCTTGCCTATGTTGGCAGAGTTAAAATTGCGGCACCATTGGTTAACGGTGGCCACTGGCAAGAGCCGCAATGGCTTAAACGAAGCATTGCATGATGTTCACTTAAAGGGCATGTTTGATGGCTCACGCACTGCAGACGAAACTGGCAGCAAGCCCAGCCCAGTCATGCTGCACGAGTTGATGCGAGAATTTGGTGTTTCGGCAGAGCGCACTTTGATGATTGGCGACACCACGCACGACTTACAAATGGCATTGAACGCAGGATGTGCCAGTGTCGGGGTGAGTTATGGCGCGCACGAGCCCTCTGCTTTCCATGATTTGAAGCCGAAGTTCATTGCGCATTCTGTGTCTGAACTGCGGCAATGGCTGATTGAAAATGCTTGAGAGCACCGTCATTCCTTTGTGCCATTCAGCTGACCTGAGCGACGGGGGCTTAGCGGTCCCTTTCGATGTCATTTATGGTGGCCAAACCTGCAGGGCATTTGCTATCCGTTTTAAGGGCGTGGCTCATGCTTACTTGAACCGTTGCAGCCATGTGGCAATGGAGTTGGATTTCCAACCCAACCGTTTTTTTGACACAACTGGACAATTCCTCATTTGTTCAACACATGGTGCTTTGTACCGCCCTGATTCTGGCGCCTGCGCAGGCGGCCCTTGCAATGGCGGTTTGATTCCAATCACCTTGTCGGAGCAGGGCGGTGTGGTTCACTGGCATACTGATTTCAATTTAAAACCTTTTGAGTTCACATGAGTTCTGAAAATCCTGAATCATCCAACACCATCAACCAGAGCGTGAACCATCAGGCGTCTGCGGGGGTCTCTGAGCAGTCTTCCTTTCAAAGCGCTCATGCCAATTGGGAGCGACAAATCTTGTCAGATTTGGTTCAGTCCAATTTGAAAGAGCAACAAGCAGCGCGCCGATGGAAAGTGGGTCTGAGGCTGGGCTGGTTGTTGTTTTGGTTGGTGGTGTTGTGGCTGGTGTTTTCGCACAACCAAACTTCTACCAGCATCACAAAGCCGCATACCGCTCTGGTCAATATCAAAGGTGAAATTGCCGATGGCGCAGATGCCAGTGCAGAAAATGTGGTGGCTTCAATGCGCGCCGCCTTGGAGGATTCCGGCTCGCAAGCCTTGATTTTGCTTATCAACTCGCCCGGCGGCAGTCCCGTCCAGGCCGGCATCATCAACGATGAAATCGTTCGGCTCAAAGCACTTCACCAAAAGCCCATTTACGCCGTGGTTGAAGAATCATGTGCATCGGCGGCCTATTACATCGCTGCAGCAACAGACAAAATCTATGTCGACAAAGCCAGCATTGTGGGCAGCATTGGTGTGCTCATGGATGGCTTTGGTTTTACCGGCTTGATGGACAAACTCGGTGTCGAAAGACGGCTCATGACAGCGGGTGAAAACAAGGGATTTTTAGACCCCTTTAGCCCTCAGACCGAGGCGCAGCGAAAACATGCGCAGTTCATGCTGAACGACATTCATTCGCAGTTTATTGCGGTGGTCAAAAAAGGTCGCGGCGATCGTTTGAAAGAAACACCAGGCATGTTCAGCGGTTTATTTTGGACGGGTCAGCAAGCGGTTGAGTTGGGTTTGGCCGATGAATTGGCCAGCATCGACCAAGTAGCGCGTGATGTTGTGAAAGCAGAAGACCTGGTTGACTATTCACGCAAAGACAATGTGGCTGAGCGTTTGGTGAAGCGTTTTGGTGCTGCCATGGGAGAAGGCGCTTGGAAAGCCATGCGCTCTAGTACCGCCATTCGCTAATCGATTTTCGAGTAGCTTCAAGCTGGGACTTTGTTGAATGCGCCGCTTAAACGCCAATTGCAAAAACAGCTGGCGTTTGATTGTTCAGCCCCTCAGGCATTTGTCCTAAGGGCAACTTCCGCCACTGTTGCGTTGTCGAGCTTTGATTGACTGCGCTCGTTAATGTCAAACCACTGCTAAATGCCAGTCGACTGCCTGGCTGCAAAGTTTGAACCAATGACCACCAAAGTGCCGCGTTGCGATAAGGGGTCTCAATGAAGAGTTGAGTTTGACCAGACTTCAAAGCGTATTGTTCTAACTCTTTAATTCTTCGGGCGCGATCTTGGGGCTCCTGCGGCAGGTAGCCTACAAACGCAAAATTTTGTCCGTTCAAGCCACTGCTGGCCAATGCCAGTAACAAGGAAACAGGCCCGATCAGGGGAATCACTTGGATGCCAAGTTCGTGCGCTGCACGAACCACTGAGCTACCAGGATCGGCGACTGCCGGCATGCCAGCTTCGCTGACCAGGCCCATGTCTTCGCCTTCCAGTGCAGTTGTCAATAAGGGCTTGGCATCGAAGTTGCCCAGATGATCGCCTTTCTTATGCACTTGTCTTGGCAACTCGACAATGGTTTGTGTTTGGATACTGGCTTTCAAAGGGGTGCATGCATCGATTCGCTTGAGATAGGCGCGTGTGGTTTTGGCGTTCTCGCAAACCCAGTGTGTGATGTTGGCGGCTGACGAAATGGTTCCCATGGGCAACACTTGTTGCAGATCTATGTCTTCGTCGCAACCAAAGTCAAGCGGCGCTGGCACTAAAAAAAGTCTGCCAAATTTGGTATTAGCTTGTGTCATCACAATTTCACACCAGCCTCGCGAAGCATTTGACATGTTCTGATCAATGGCAGCCCGATCAGGGCGGTGGGGTCGTCGTTTTCGATTGCATCCAAAAGCACAATGCCCAGACCTTCGCTTTTGGCGCTGCCTGCGCAGTCGTAAGGTTCTTCAGCCCTTAAGTAGGATTCAATTTCAGCGTCGCTTAAGTCGCGAAACTTCACTTTCACTTCAGCCAAATCGGTGCGCTGATAGCCAGTGGCAATACAAACAACTGACAGCGCTGTTTGAAAAATAACCGTTTTGCCGCGCATTCGCTGCAGTTGCAAAGTGGCGTTGGTATGGTTGCCAGGTTTGCCCAGAGGGGCTCCTTCTAGGTCGGCTACTTGGTCAGAGCCGATCACGATGGCCTCTGGATTTTTGAGGGCAACGGCGCGTGCCTTGGCAAGTGCCAATCTGAGCGCCAAGTCTTTGGGCGATTCATTGATGTGTGGCGTTTCATCCACATCTGGCGCCGCAGTTTCAAAAGGAATTTGCAATCGAGACAGCAATTCCTTGCGGTAACGAGAGGTCGACCCCAAGATCAGAGTGCGGCCCGACGCGGTCAATGTAGGTTGTTGTTTGTCTTTGAACATGCCTCAATTCTCTTACACTGAAGGCATGGATAAAAAATTTGATTTGAATCGCCTCAATGTCAAGGCTTTTGCAAGAGAGGGGCTCAGTTTGCAAGGGCAACTGGGGCTGACTCAGTTTGCCAGACTGGCTGAATTAGCGCTAAGCCCTGTTGAGTCCTCTTTGCAAGATTCAGGGGAGCCGACCCATGTTTCATGGGCCCTCCAAGGTGAGTTGGTACTTGTTTCGGATGGTGATTCTCAAATTTGGATGCACCTGAAAGCCGAGGTTGATTTGCCCATGCAGTGCCAAAGGTGCATGGGCCCCGTCAAATTGTCTGTGAAAACCGACGCATCCTTTCGATTTGTCTCGGATGAAGCGACGGCAGAAGCAGAAGACGACGAGTCCGAGGAGGATTTGTTGGTTTTGACGCCTGAATTGAACGTTTTGGAACTCATTGAAGACGAGTTCATCATGTCTGCACCCCTTGTGCCTATGCATGAAAAATGCCCCAATTTGGTGCCAATGTCAGCCGTCGATGAAGCCTTTGAAGAGGCTTTGGAGGCAAGGCCCAACCCTTTTGCTGCATTGGCGCAATTGAAGAATAAACCAAATTAATGCGCTGGGTTGGGATAAAAGTTTGGGCTATAATCAGCGGCTTCGTGCCTGTGAGGGCGCGTTAGTTCATTCACTGTTTAACCCTAAGCCGCGTTGCGCTTTTTGCGCTTGGCCAGAAAAGGACACTTGTCCTGATCTTCAACAACGCTGCTTCCAACGCATCCAAGGAGCTATCATGGCTGTTCAACAAAATAAAAAGTCACCTTCTAAGCGTGGCATGCACCGTTCGCACAACGCGCTGAACGTGCCCGGTATCGCGGTAGAGCCAACAACTGGCGAAACTCATTTGCGTCACCACATCAGCCCCAACGGCTTTTACCGTGGCCGCCAAGTTCTGAAGAACAAATCAGAAGCCTAATTGACGCTTTAAATACAGGCCCGATGCTACATTCAAGGTAGCCTCGGGCCTTTGTATTTGTGTCTGTTGACAACATGTCATCCAAAGAATTTTTCACCCTTGCTGTAGATTGCATGGGGGGAGACCACGGCCCCAAGGTCACGTTGCCCGCTTGTCGTCATTTTCTAGACACGCACCCTAACGCGCGCTTGCAATTGGTCGGCCAAGCAGACGCACTGGCTTCATTTCAGCACGAGCGCGCTTTCATCGTTGAAGCCACTGAGGTGGTTGGGATGGACGACTCTGTAGAAGTGGCCCTGCGCAGAAAAAAAGACTCATCCATGCGTGTCGCCATCGAGTTGGTGAAGGCGGGCGAGGCCGACGCTGCCGTGTCGGCTGGAAATACTGGCGCCTTGATGGCCATCGCGAAATATGTTCTAAAAACCATGGATGGCATTGACCGGCCTGCCATTGCGGGTCAAATGCCCAATTTCAAGGGTGGCGGCACCACCATGTTAGATTTGGGCGCCAATGTCGATTGCTCGCCCGAGCATCTTTTGCAGTTTGCTGTCATGGGCTCGGCCTTGGTTTCTGTCTTGCAAGACAATGAAAGTCCCAGTGTCGGCCTCTTAAATATTGGCGAAGAAGCCATTAAAGGCAACGAAATCATAAAAAAAACTGGCGAACTGTTGCGATCTGCTGCTAACTCCGGTGATTTGAATTTTTATGGCAATGTCGAAGGAAACGATATTTTCAAGGGAATTGTCGATATTGTGGTGTGCGATGGTTTTGTTGGAAATGTGGCGTTGAAGGCCAGTGAAGGCTTGGCCACCATGATGGGTGGATTTCTGAAATCTGAGTTTTCTCTCAACATCTTCACTAAAATTGCTGCTATCGTCGCTTATCCTGTTCTAAATTCGTTTAAAAACAGAGTTGACCATCGCCGTTACAACGGCGCTGCGCTGTTGGGTTTGCGCGGCTTGGTTTTCAAAAGCCATGGTTCGGCCGATGAACTGGCGTTCGGCGTCGCCTTGAACCGAGCGTATGATGCTGCCAGACATCAACTGCTTAGCCGCGTTGCTGCTCGAATTGCACACGCAGCCCCTTTGTTGAATGCACAAGGGCTTGCCGAAAATTCAGCCAGCCCGGCCGCTATCGAATGACCATTTATTCTCGTATTTCTGGCACAGGTAGCTTTTTGCCTCCAAGAAGACTGACCAATGCAGATCTTGTTGCAGAGTTGGCGGCCCAAGGCGTCGAAAGCTCTGACGATTGGATCGTAGAAAGAACAGGTATTCGCGCCCGTCATTTTGTGGATGCGGGCATTGGCAGCAGTGATTTAGGGGCCGAAGCAGCCAAGCGGGCCATGCAGGCGGCTGCTTGCCAAGCCTCTGACATTGATCTGATCATTGTGGCCACGTCCACACCCGATATGGTTTTTCCCTCCACAGCCGCCTTGCTCCAAAGTAAATTAGGCATTGTGGGGTGCCCCGTTTTTGATGTGCAAGCGGTTTGCAGCGGTTTCATCTATGCCCTGACGGTGGCTGACGCCATGATCAAAACCGGTACGGCCAAACGAGCCTTGGTGATCGGTGCAGAAGTCTTTAGCCGCATCCTCGATTTCAAAGACCGTACCACCTGCGTGTTGTTTGGTGATGGTGCTGGCGCCGTTGTGTTGGAGGCTTCTAGCACGCCGGGCATTTTGGCAACCGACATTCACGCCGATGGCAAATACTCAGAACTTTTGTGCGTACCGGGTCACGTGTCTGGGGGTGCCATTTTGGGTGACCCCGTTTTGAAAATGGATGGACAGGCTGTTTTCAAACTGGCTGTTGGCGTTCTTGAAGAAACAGCCCTTGCATCATTGAGCAAAGCTGGTTTGAACGCCACTGACATTGATTGGCTGGTGCCTCATCAGGCCAATATTCGAATCATGCAAAGCACTGCACGTAAACTCAAAATGCCGATGGAAAAAGTCATTGTCACAGTCGACCAACATGGCAACACGTCTGCTGCCTCCATTCCTTTGGCGCTTGATCACGGTGTGCGGTCTGGACAAATTACCAAAGGCCAAACCCTCATGCTCGAAGGCGTTGGGGGTGGATTTACATGGGGCTCGGTCCTCTTAAAATATTGATTCACAGCCCTTTGAAATCATGAGTTCATTTGCTTTCGTTTTTCCAGGTCAAGGCTCCCAATCGGTGGGCTTGTTGGACGCTTGGGGTGATCACCCAGCTGTTGTGGAAACTTTAAAAGAAGCTTCTGATGCCATGGGCGAAGACTTGGGAGCGCTCATTCATCACGGCCCCAAAGAGGCCTTGGGCTTAACGACCAATACGCAGCCTGTCATGTTGGTTTCTGCCATAGCCGCCTATCGAGCCTGGTTGGCAGAAGGCGGCGCTCAACCTGCCGTGGTTGCAGGCCATTCATTGGGTGAGTATTCAGCCCTTGTGGCCGCTGGTGTTTTGACATTGGCCCAAGCCGCGCCTCTGGTTCGATTCCGTGCTGCTGCCATGCAAGATGCTGTGGCTGTGGGAGTGGGTGCCATGGCTGCTATTTTGGGAATGGATGCTGCGAAAGTCGTTGAAGGATGTGCGCAAGCAAAAGCCAGCTTCCCTTCTGACAGCGGTGAAGTCGTCGAGGCTGTGAATTTCAACGATCCTGCTCAAATAGTCATTGCGGGCAGCAAAGCTGCCGTTGAAAAAGCCTGTGAAGTTTTAAAAGCCATGGGCGCCAAGCGTGCTTTGAACTTGCCTGTGTCAGCGCCTTTTCATTCCAGCCTCATGAAGCCTGCAGCCGAAAAGCTGAAAGAAAAATTGGCAGCCACCACATTTGCAGCGCCTCAAATTAAAGTCGTCAACAACATCGATGTCGCCATTGAAACAGACGCCGATCGCATTCGAGATGCTCTGTATCGACAAGCCTTTGGTCCTGTGCGTTGGGTTGAATGCGTTCAAGCCATCAAGGCCCAAGGCGTGACCATGGTTCTTGAATGTGGCCCTGGCAAAGTTTTGGCAGGCATGGTCAAGCGCATTGATGCTGACATGACGGGCCTGCCTGTGTTCGATCCTGCCTCATTGGCACAAGCCAAAGGAGCGTTGGCATGACAACAACAGAATTCAAAGGCCAAGTTGCACTGGTCACGGGTGCTTCTAGGGGTATTGGCGCAGCCATTGCACTGGAATTGGCCAAACAAGGCTTGAAAGTCATTGGCACGGCCACCACAGACGAAGGTGCTGCTCGCATTTCTGATGCTCTGGCCGCCTATTCGGGCTGCCGTGGTGCCAATTTGAACGTCAATGATGCTGCTGCAGGTGAAGCACTGATCGACGAAATCGTCAAGTCACAAGGTGGCTTGCATGTGTTGGTGAACAACGCGGGCATTACCCGTGACACATTGGCCATGCGCATGAAAGACGACGATTGGGATGCAGTTTTGGACACCAATTTGAAGGCTGTTTTTCGCATGAGCCGCGCTGTGATGCGTCCCATGATGAAGCAGCGCTATGGCCGAATTATCAGCATCACCAGCGTGGTCGGTGCTGCTGGCAACCCAGGACAAGCCAATTACGCTGCTGCCAAGGCCGGTGTGGCCGGCATGACCCGCGCTTTGGCCCGAGAGTTGGGAAGTCGAAACATCACAGTCAATTGTGTGGCGCCAGGCTTCATTGCCACAGACATGACGGCCGCATTGCCAGAGGCGCAGCACCAAGCCCTGATGGCTCAAATTCCATTGGGCAAACTGGGTTTACCAGAGGATATTGCGCACGCAGTGTCCTATTTGGCCAGTCCTTTGGCAGCTTACGTAACGGGTCAGGAATTGCATGTCAATGGCGGCATGCATATGACCTGATAAAATCTCCTTTTTTACAACCCTTAGAGGGAATCCATGAGCGATATCGAAGCACGTGTCAAAAAAATCATTGCTGAGCAACTCGGCGTTGAAGAGTCACAAGTCACACCCGAGAAAGCATTCGTTGCTGACCTGGGCGCAGACTCCCTGGACACAGTAGAACTGGTGATGGCTTTAGAAGATGAATTTGGCATTGAAATTCCAGATGAAGACGCTGAGAAGATCACCACCGTCAAAGCGGCGATTGACTACGCCCAAAGCAAAAAGGCTTGATCTGAGATGACCCGTCGCCGCGTTGTTGTTACGGGCCTGGGATGTATCAGCCCCGTTGGAAACACGGTGGCAGAGGCATGGGCCAATCTCTTGGCAGGCCAGTCGGGCATTGGGCTGATCTCCAAATTTGACACCTCCGCTTTCGCCTGCAGAATTGCAGGCGAGGTAAAGGGTTTCAATTTGGAGCAGTACATCAGCGCCAAAGAGGCGCGTACGATGGATTCCTTTATACATTACGGCATTGCTGCAGCTGCGCAAGCTGTAGCAGATGCTGGCTTGCCCACGGGCGAAGCCTTAGACGATGAGTTGGCCACACGCATCGCTTGCGTGATTGGTTCTGGCATTGGCGGTTTGCCCATGATTGAGCAAACGCATGTCGAGTACACAGCGCGCGGCCCTCGCCGCATTTCTCCATTCTTTGTGCCAGCTTCTATCATCAACATGATCGCTGGCCATGTGTCTATGCGTTTTGGTTTCAAGGGCCCTAACTTGGCTGTTGTCACTGCTTGCACCACAGGCCTTCATTGCATTGGCGAAGCCAGCCGCATGATTGAATATGGCGACGCCGACGTGGTGGTGGCAGGCGGCTCTGAAGCCACCATTTCGCCACTGGGCTTGGGCGGCTTTGCAGCCATGCGCGCCTTGTCCACACGCAACGACAATCCTGTATCAGCATCCCGCCCTTGGGACAAAGACCGAGACGGTTTTGTCTTGGGTGAAGGCGCTGGTGTCATGGTGGTCGAGGAATATGAGCACGCTAAAGCTCGCGGTGCCAAAATTTATGCAGAAGTTTGTGGCTATGGCATGAGCGCTGATGCGGGGCACATGACTGCGCCCAGCATGGACGGACCACGTCGAGCCATGGTGTCTGCCATGCGCAATGCGGGCGTCAATCCCGATCAAGTGGGTTACCTGAACGCTCATGGCACCTCCACACCTTTGGGTGATGTGAACGAAACCAATGCCATCAAAGCAGCCTTGGGTGATCACGCCAAGAAAACCTTGGTCAGCTCTACCAAGTCCATGACGGGGCACTTGTTGGGCGGTGCGGGTGGCATTGAGAGCATTTTCACGGTCTTGGCTTTGCACCATCAAAAAGTGCCGCCCACTATCAACTTGGACAACCAAGATCCAGAATGCGATTTGGATTACTGTGCCAATACCGCACGCGACGTCAACATTGAATACGCGTTGAAAAATAACTTTGGTTTCGGTGGCACCAACGGCAGCTTGGTTTTCCGTCGGATCTAACTCCTTTGAATCAAAACGCGCCATCGGTCGAATACCCGGTGGGGCGTTTTTTTTGGGCTGCTTATTGGCCCATTGGCCTTGCAACGCTCTCTTTTTTGGCGCTCAGCGCCAGTTTGTTGGTGGGCCTTTTTGAGGGCTGGCCAGCGGCAATCTTGTTTGGCACATGGGTGTTGCTGACGGTTTTCTCTGTCTACAGTTTGAAAAGTCGAGTGGCTAAAAGTTGGCTGTGCTGGGATGGACACGCTTGGCAAGTTCAGTCTGTGATTTCTGTGCCAACTCAGGCGCTTGCGGTGGCGCCCAGCCCGGCTTCTAGCATCCATTTGAATCGGGCCCTCATTGACCCTCCTTTGGATGGCGGTTACGCAATCCGCGTACATTTGGATTTTCAGCAATATCTGTTCGTCTCAGTGCTCAATTCAACATCAAGCACGCAGTGGTTTTGGGTTGCAAAGCGTTCATTCCCTGAACGTTGGCATGGATTTCGTTGCGCTGTATATTCGCAATCAGAATGAGTTTTCTGTGCAGAGATTAAATTGGAGTTTGGGTAGCTTATGAAACTAATGGGTTTTAAATCGCCGGGTGTTTTGCTTGCCCTGTTTTTGTCTTTGGGGCTTCTCACATTTGCGCTTGCCCCAAGCCATGCACTTGCACAGCAAACCATCGTCAGGGGATTGCCTGACTTCACGGAGTTGGTCGAACAAGTAGGCCCGTCGGTGGTCAATATTCGCACGCTTGAAAAAGCCCGCAGCCCAGCCAGCAGTGGCGGTGGCATGGACGAAGAAACCCAAGAATTGTTTCGTCGATTCTTTGGTATTCCAATGCCCAACACGCCAAATGCGCCCAATGCCCCTAGGCAGCCGCCCCGTCAAGGCCGAACGCCAGCACCCGAAGAGTCGCAACCCAGGGGCGTCGGCTCAGGATTTATTTTGACAGCGGATGGCTTCATCATGACCAATGCCCATGTGGTTGACGGTGCCGATGAGATTTTGGTGACCTTGCCAGACAAACGCGAATTCAAAGCCAAAATAATTGGCGCCGACAAACGCACGGATGTGGCGGTTGTCAAAATCCAAGCCACGGGACTTCCTGCCGTGAAGGTGGGTGATGTGTCGCGCTTAAAAGTCGGTGAGTGGGTGATGGCCATTGGCTCACCATTCGGCCTTGATAACTCCGTCACGGCCGGCATTGTGAGCGCCAAGCAGCGTGACACCGGTGACTACGTGCCTTTTATCCAAACAGACGTTGCCATTAACCCTGGCAATTCAGGTGGGCCTCTCATTAACATGCGAGGTGAAGTGGTTGGTATCAACAGTCAAATTTACTCTCGCTCTGGCGGATTCATGGGCATTTCTTTTGCCATTCCCATGGACGAGGCCATGCGCGTCAGTGACCAATTGCGCACCATTGGCCGTGTGACACGTGGACGCATTGGCGTTCAAATTGAGCAAGTGACCAAAGAGCTTGCTGAATCGATTGGTTTAGGCAAAGCGCAGGGCGCACTCATCAACCGGATTGAGCCAGGTGCGCCTGCCGACAAGGCCGGGTTGGAGCCCGGCGATGTGATCATCAAGATCGATGGCAAGCCAATTGAAAAGTCTTCCGATCTGCCTCGATTGGTCGGAAATACAAAGCCTGGGACAAAAAGTAACTTGACCATTTTCAGGCACGGCGCAACCAAAGAGTTGAGCATTGTGATTGCGGAGTTGGAGCCAGAAAAAGTGGCTCAAAAACCTGTTCAAGTTGAAGAAAAACCGAAGGCAGCTAATTCTGTTCAAGGCCTAGGATTGGTGGTTGCCGATTTAACCGAGACGCAAAAATCAGAATTGAAGATCAAAGGTGGCGTTAGAGTCGAAAGCTTGATAGAGCCTGCTATCAGAGCAGGGTTGAGAGAAGGCGACGTGATTTTGGCGGTGGGCAACATCGAGGTCAGCCAAGTCAAAGACTTTGCTGCGGCCTTGAGCAAATTGGACAAGTCAAAACCAGTGAACGTCCTCTTTAGGCGCGGTGAGTTAACTCGATTTGCGCTAGTTCGCCCAATTCCTTGATCTTGCGCCTGTCAAGAGTCCCTTTGGAACCACAGGGTTTGCCACGCTTTAAAAATATTTTTATGTTTGTAACCACTAACTTTTTGGCAACTTGATTTTCGAAAATGGTTAAAATCTGGGCTCTTGAACCAATATTCATGACAATAAAAGCAGGGGTGGCTTCACAATGTGGGATCTCCCGCATCAGTCCACCGGTGATCCACAGAACACCCACAAGTTATTCATTTTGAGCGACCCTTGTTTGTGAATAAGTTGTTGATAAGTTTTCTGTTGCAAGCTTGCAACGACCTGCAAAGTGCTGTTTTGGGGCTGTACGTGTCTGGCTTTTTGCCTACAATGAAGTCCCAACTATCGCAGTTGCCATTGATTGTTGGTTCAGGGCGCGTCCTCATTCGACGCGCCCTTTTTTCTTGTCTTTCTTTGAATCTCAAACACTTGTAGCTGGTCCTTGATGAATCACATCAGAAATTTCTCCATCATTGCGCACATCGATCATGGCAAATCGACACTCGCCGATCGGTTGATTCAACGTTGCGGTGGTTTGCAAGAGCGCGAAATGCAATCGCAAGTTCTAGACTCCATGGACATTGAAAAAGAGCGTGGCATTACCATCAAGGCACAAACAGCTTCGCTGCAATACACAGCCAAAGATGGGCAAATTTACAACCTCAATTTGATCGATACCCCGGGTCACGTTGACTTCTCATATGAGGTTTCACGCTCATTGTCTGCTTGCGAAGGTGCCTTGTTGGTGGTCGATGCCAGTCAAGGTGTTGAAGCACAAACGGTGGCCAATTGCTATACCGCGCTTGATTTGGGTGTCGAGGTGGTGCCCGTTCTCAATAAGATGGACTTGCCTCAAGCCGATCCCGAAAACGCCAAAGCCGAAGTCGAAGACGTTATTGGCATCGATGCCAGTGAAGCCATTCCTTGTTCGGCCAAAACGGGCATGGGCATAGATGAAATTTTGGAGGCCATCGTCGCCAAAATTCCAGCACCTAAAGGAAACCCCAACGCACCCCTTCGCGCCATGATCGTCGACAGTTGGTTCGACACGTATGTTGGCGTTGTCATGTTGGTCCGCGTGGTTGATGGCCGATTGGGCAAAGGCGAACGTTTCAAAATGATGGCCACAGAGACTGTGTACAACGCAGACACCATGGGCGTATTTACCCCAGCCAATGAATCGCGCAACAGTCTAGAGGCCGGTGAGGTGGGTTATATCATTGCAGGCATCAAAGAGCTGCAAGCCGCCAAAGTGGGCGATACCATCACCTTGGAAAAGAAGCTGCCCAATAATTTAGGCCCTGCCGAGAAGGCATTGCCAGGGTTCAAGGAAATTCAGCCGCAAGTGTTCGCTGGTTTGTACCCCACCGAAGCCAACCAATACGACTCTTTGCGAGACGCACTTGAAAAACTGAAGCTCAACGATTCATCTTTGCATTACGAAGCTGAGGTTTCTCAAGCCCTTGGATTTGGCTTTCGCTGTGGCTTCTTGGGTTTGTTGCACATGGAAATTGTGCAGGAGCGCCTCGAGCGGGAATTTGACCAAGATCTGATCACGACGGCACCCAGTGTGGTGTATCAAGTTGTCAAAGGCGATGGTGAGGTGGTGATGGTTGAGAACCCCGCCAAAATGCCCGACCAAGGCAAGATGTTAGAGATTCGGGAACCCATTGTCACGGTGCATTTGTACATGCCCCAAGATTATGTTGGCCCTGTCATGACACTGGCCAACGTCAAGCGGGGCGTCCAACTCAACATGTCCTATCACGGTCGACAGGTCATGCTCACTTATGAGATGCCCTTGGGCGAAATCGTTTTGGACTTTTTTGACAAATTGAAATCGGTCTCACGAGGCTATGCTTCGATGGATTACGAATTCAAAGAATACCGCGCCTCCGATGTGGTGAAAGTCGATATTTTGCTCAACGGCGAGAAGGTCGATGCACTTTCCATCATCGTCCACCGCACGCAGTCGGCCTATCGCGGCCGTGCTGTGGTGGCCAAAATGCGTGAAATTATCAGCCGTCAAATGTTCGATGTGGCCATTCAGGCGGCCATTGGTTCCAACATCATTGCCCGTGAAACGGTTAAAGCCTTGCGTAAAAACGTGCTCGCCAAGTGCTATGGTGGTGATATCTCGCGTAAACGCAAATTGCTCGAGAAACAAAAAGCGGGTAAAAAACGAATGAAACAAATTGGCTCAGTTGAGGTGCCGCAGGAGGCATTCTTGGCTAT
>Ga0214921_10000339_pt1 | contig 90124 bp, 81 predicted proteins | sample LL1505_MetaG_FD_177992 | JGI IMG/M metagenome (GOLD analysis project Ga0214921, IMG submission 177992) | Freshwater microbial communities from Lake Lanier, Atlanta, Georgia, United States - LL-1505 | ecosystem: Environmental > Aquatic > Freshwater > Lake | place: USA: Georgia | collected... | reverse complement strand
TTTATCAAAGAAGTAGAATTACAAGATTTACATTTTACAGACATTTTAACCTTCTATTATATTGATTAATATTTGGGGAAATTTTAATTGATATAAATAAAAAGTCCACACATTTAACACTCTCTCCTGTGGAAGGGGTGGATTTTCGCATAAGTGCAACTTATGCGAAAAGACGGGGTAGTGTTGGGAGGCAAGTAATGATGTTTTTTCGAACGAATCCTAACATGGGTTGCTGACACCACCCCAGCACTTCGTGCCACCTCTTCGTTGGTGCGGGGAATATCCGAGAACTACTTTTTTGCGAGAGAAATATAAAAGCACTATATCTTGCCTAATATTTCGTAAATTGGAGTTTCGTTGACAATAAAATCAAGATTTTTTTCTCTTCTTATATCAAGTTGAGCATTATTATCTTTGGTAGCAGGATTTTTACTTGCAATTTCATTGCTAATATTAGGCAAACTGTTATTTAAATTTCTTAAGAAAGTTTGATATTTTTCGAAAACAAGAGGATCAGAGTTTTCTTTTATAACATTTTGTTGAGTATAATTTTGCAACTCTGTTTTAAACAAATTAACAAAATCAAAGTAATTTTCAATTTTAACAGTAATGCCACCAGATAAATTGATATCATCAAGCAAAGAAACTAATTTGCCATTTACCGATATTTTATATTTTTCATGAGAAAAATTCATTGATTTTATTAAGATATTTTCAGCATATTGCTCGTTGTTTTCTTCGATTAAAGAAGGATCTACCGGCACTTCTGCATTGGTTTTTGATTTTTCTACAGGAGTAGAAGATATTTCTATTTCAAGAGCAATATCGATTGCATTGTTGCTAGCCGGCTGACTATTGTTTGCAGAATCTAAATTTGCAACAGCAACAGCATTGCTTGGCACTGGTTGATTGATATTATCTGCACTGCCACTTACAGCTGTGTTAGCAGGTTGAGCTGCAACGGCAGAATTATCGGCTGGAGAAACCGCCTGATTAGCAACATTTGAAACTTGTTCCGCAACTTGAGCGGGAGCTGGTGGGGTTGGTTTTTGAGAATCTGCAATATTTTGATTGATATTTGCACCGCTAGGTTGATCGGCATTTGCTTTTACTGGCACTTGAACGGCTTGGGTATTAGGTTTTTGTTGATTTTGTGTGGCAACATCTGCATTAACAGCATTTGCATTGATTGCAGTAGCCTGACCAGCGGGATTTTGCACAGGAACTTGCACACCGTTTTGGGCATTGGCATTTGCTTGAATTACCAATTGCTGTATTTGATTATTGATATCAACAGCATTAGTTGGATTAATTTGTGCAGTTAATTGCTGTATTTGTTGAAAAAGAGCTGGATTTGTAGTGGCTAAATTGCTAAGAAAAGCAGGATCCAAAGAAAGAGGGTTTGCCTGAACGGCTTGATTAATTTTGATTTCACCAGTTTTAATGCCTTCAATTATTTTACTTTCAAAAATATTTTTATAGAAATTCAAGAAAGAATAGCCTGTAAGTTGTTTAATATTTAAAGAAATACTCACAGGATTTTGTGAATCTTCTTGCTCAAAAACAAAAGGGGCAGGAAGTGAGATATTCATAGAGCTAGCTGTATGAATAACAGAGTTGTTTTTGGTGTCTAAAATTTTAAAACCAGAGTCGGAGTAGGTTAAATCATTAACGGCATTGCCAACAATGTTGAAAGATATTTCTGGGGCAGAATTAAATTGCAATTCATAAGAATTGTTATTTTCAGAGGTCTTCACTTCAATTGCATCGGTTATTTGTGCCTTGAAATTATTAGAGAAAATACTAGAAGAAATTTCTATTTTTTTGACAATAAAATTTCTTTTTTCTATAGCATTAACCGGTATGTTAATTTTTAAATTTTCTATAGTAATTTTTTGTGATACTGGAAAGCCCGAACTGGATATTTTATCAAAAGAAACAATTTTTGATTTTTGCACAATACTAGTTATTTTTCTCTCTGATTGACCAATTTTAAAAAGCCAAAACACACAATAAGATAACAAAATAATAATAATAGCGACCGCCAATTTGATAACCAGAGATTTTTTCATAGATTTGTGTTTTTAATTAGAAATATTGCGAGTTTCACTTGGCACATAAACCACCAAGCCGTCTAATTCTTGAGTCATAACAATTTGACAACCCAGTCTAGAAGTAGGAGTAAGACCAAAAGCTAAATCTAGCATATCTTCTTCATCCTCAGCTGGTTGGGGCAAAATGTTATAAAATTTTTCATCAACCACAACATGACAAGTGGAGCAAGCCAAAGAACCTTCGCAAGCACCTTCAAGATCAATATTGTTTTGATGAGCGGCTTCTAAAACAGTTGTTCCAACCGGAACTTCAAATTGTTTTGGATCGCCTAAAACCATAAAGGTAATTTTTACTTTTTTCATTTGAGAATACAAATATAATTTACAAAATTATTAAAAGAAATAGCTTAATGTTTCAATTTAAAAATTGCAATAAAAAAATAACATTAAAAATCAAGTTGCGAATAATGTGTTGGCGGAAATATATTAGTTATTCTGTCTTTTAAAATTTCATTAAAAAATCGATGAGATTTTAATAAAACATACCATTCTTTAATGTTGATATGATGATGCCAAGTAATATCGCCAAAATAATCGAGTATAGATAATTGTGCCGAAGCAGAAAAATCGGCGATAGAAATTTGATCGCCATTTAAATATTTGTTATTTTCTAAAAGATATTCTATATAATTAAGATGAATAGCCAAATTACGGTGAGCGATGTGTATAATTTCGGTATCGGGAGCTTTTTTTTCGCCATTTAAATAACGATTAAAATATCTTTGATAAATAATATATTCGGTTACTTCTTGATAAAATTTTTGTTCAAACCAATTTTGCAACCTTCTGGCTTCTGCTCTTTTATTGATGTTGATGCCTAAAAAATCATATTCATCATATTTTTCTTCGATATATTCGCTAATTACACTGCTGCCAACCACGACATTTTGATTTTCGCTATCAACTAAAATTGGTAAGTTACCAGCGGGGTTAAGAGCAATAAACTCGGTTCTTCTTTCGAGAAAATTTTCTAAAATAAGCTCAAAACCAATTTCTTTAGCCGATAAATGCATACGTATTTTTCGCGAAAAAGGACAAAGTGGGTGATGATATAGTCGATACATTTTATTATAAATAAGCTTTATTTTTGACCTTTCGCCTGCTTAATTAAAGAAAGCAATTCTTGTTTATTAAGCAATTCGCTAGCTAACAAGCCCTGCTTCGCATTTGGCCCATAAACCGCATTAAAAGGAATGGCTACTCTATTATGTTTTTTCATAAAATTAATAATATCTTGATCAGGAGAAGTTATGTCGGCTTTTAACCCAATTATTTGCCCAGATTTTAATAAATCAACAATTTCTTTGCTTTGTAATACCAAAATTTTATTAGCATGACAAGTGATGCACCATTTGGCGGTGATGTCGACCAAGATTATTTTTTGTTCTTTTATTAGGTTGTTTAAAATAGATTCATCAAAAGTTGACCATAGCGAATTATAGGCATCTTCTTGTATTTTTTTATGATTATGAAATGTCATAGGCACCACAACAGAAACCACAAACAAAACAGCAAGCACCGCCATTTTAATTTTATTGCTTGCTTTACTTTTCAAACAATAAAACATCAACAGATTAGCAATAAATACAATGCAAGAAGCGATAATGCCTATGTTTTCGGCCAAAACCGAAAGAAGCCAAATAATTGTTGCCCCAAGCATTCCCGCCATAATTTGTTTGGTTTTTTGCATCCAATCTCCAGGTTTTGGTAAAATTCTGATAAATTGCGGAGCGATAATTAGAATTGCATAAGGCAAAGCAAAACCAAAACCAATGAGAATAAAAACAAAAAAAATAGTGAAAAAATCTTGAGTAAAAGCAAATGAAATTGCCGTTCCTAAAAACGGTGCCGAACAGGGAGTTGCCAATAAAACCGCTAAAATTCCTGATAAAAAATTAGGTAAAAAGATGTGTTTTTTTACTTCTTGTTGTGAAATTTTTTTGTTAAGCAAAGAGGCTAAAAAACTGTTGACTTCGATCTCAAAAAAACCACAAAGCTGAGCGGTGAACAGCACTAAAATGCCAATCATCAAAATAAGAAAATAGGGATTTTGAAACTGAAAGCCCCAACCAAGAGAATCGCCCGTAGATTTAATGATAAAAGTTATTATTGCTAAGGTAGAAAAACAAAAAATAATACCCAAAATAGTAGCAAAAAAACTGAAACGAATTTTATTAATCTTGGCTCCAGAATGCTTTAAAATAGACATAAGTTTAATAGAAAGCACTGGCAAAACACATGGCATAATGTTTAAAATAAAACCGCCGATAATTGCCCCAATAACTATTGCCAAAGAAATTTTCTTTTTAACAGGCTTGTTTAAATTAATTGAATCAAGCAAATTAGGTGCCGAGTTTGCAAGCAAATCAACCGAACTAAAAGGTTGAATTTCTTGCAAAATGTTGTTTTGCACCTTGTTGTTTAAAGAAAAATCAAAATTTTGCTGCACTGGTATGCAAATGTTGTTGCATATCGAATAATGCAAAGAAACCTTGATTTTATTGACATCTAAAACACTAGAAACATCGACAATAACTGGCAGAATAATATGTTGATCGTAATAGCTGTATTTTACTATTTCAGAACCAAAATCTTCTTGACCTTCTTTGGCTTTTGGCCAAATAATTTGATGGCTTTGATAATGATCGGAGCCAGCAAAATTAAGCTCGGGCGGAATGCCAATGTCGTGAGAATTTTGTGAATATATTTTCCAGCCAGAAGGCAGATTAAAATCTAGTCCCAAAACAATTTTAGTTTGATTATTAAACTCTGCAACACTAGCAATTATTTTTGTTTCTACACCGCTAGCAGAGTGTTTTTGCACAGCAGACACATTGGCAAAAGCAGAAAAAGGCAACAAAACAACAACAATTAAAGAAAATATTTTGGTGAAAAATTTTATCATAGAAAGAAACTGGTTTATATTGTAATCGCAATATTTTATAATCAAAAAAACAAAAAGTCTATTAAAAATTTTCTATCAAACAAATAGAAAATGGTATTATTCTTCGTTTGCATTAACAGAAACATTAACACAAGCAACAGCTTGGCAGGCAATGCCTTCTTTTCGCCCCAAAAAACCTAAATTTTCGGTGGTGGTTGCTTTAATATTAACATCAGAAATGGCAATGCCAAGGAGATTTGCCAAATTTTTTTGCATTAAAATTTTATAATCGGCAATTTTAGGTTGTTGAGCAATGATGGTGATGTCAACATTAACAATATTAGCTTTCTTATCGGCAAGCATACTCACCACTTTGTTTAACATAATTTGCGAATCGCAATTTTGCCATTTTTCGGTATTAGGAAAATAATCACCAATATCGCCAGCACCAATAGAGCCAAGCAAAGCATCCATCAAGGCATGAATCAACACATCGCCATCGGAATGGGCAATTATTTTGCCTGCAAAAGGAATGTCGATGCCACCAAGCTTGATAGTTTGGTTATCGACACTATAATCAAAAGCATGCACATCAAAACCGCAACCAATTTTGGTTTGCTTGCTAGCACCAAAAATAAAGTTGGCTAAATATTTTGCCCTTTCGTAGTCTTCTTGAGTGGTGATTTTAAAATTATTTTGCGAACCAGGAACAATAGCCACCGGAATGCCAGCATATTCATTTAAAGAAGAATCGTCAGTAAAATGTAAATCTTTAAAAGCGGTATGAGAATTTAAAATATCGCTATACACAAAACCTTGCGGGGTTTGGGCTCGCCATAAATTTTCGCGTTCTAAAGTCCATTCTATTTTTCCTTCGCCAATTTTTTTTAGAGTATCTTCAACGGCAACAGCAGGAATAACCGCAGGATGAGTTTCGAGTTTTTCTAAAATACCATTAATAATTCTTTTTGAAACAAAAGGCCGAACACCATCGTGAATTAAAACTTTACTTGGTTTGTATTCTGTTAAAGCAAGCAAGCCGTTGTAAATAGAGGCTTGCCTAGTTTCGCCACCAAAAACCGGATTTAGCAAATCAAGACCAACCGTGGCATTTTCGTATAACAAAACATCATCTGGATGAATAACACAAATAACATCATCAATTTTTGGATGGTTAAGAAATGCCAAAATAGAATGACGAAGCATATGCACCCCAAGCAAAGGCAAATATTGCTTTGGAATGCCATTTTCTTGCAATAAACGAGAGCCTCTGCCACAAGCGGTGATGAGAGCGACAATTTTGTTGGTCATAATTAATTATTTTGCTGATAGTTTTGCATTCTTTTTACCATTTCTTCACGAAAATTTTTAATCAAACCCTGCACAGGCCAAGCAGCGGCATCGCCCAAAGCACAAATAGTGTGACCTTCGATTTGTTTGCTGATGTTGTAAAGCTGATCAATTTCTTCTGTTTTTGCATTGCCCACAACCATACGGTCAAGAATTCGCATCATCCAACCCGTTCCTTCGCGACAAGGAGTGCATTGACCGCAAGATTCGTGTTTATAAAAATGAGATAATCTGGCAATTGCCTTAACAATATCGGTTGATTTATTCATCACAATAACCCCAGCAGTTCCCAAGCCCGTTCCTACTGCTTTTAAAGAATCAAAATCCATCAAAACTGTATCGCAAACTTCTTTTTTAATAAGCGGAACCGAAGAACCGCCAGGTATGACAGCCAATAGATTGTCCCAACCGCCAATAACTCCGCCAGCATGTTTTTCAATTAGATCTTTTAAAGAAATACCCATTTCTTCTTCAACATTACAAGGCTTATTAACATGCCCTGAAATACAAAAAATTTTCGTGCCTGTATTTTTTTCTCTGCCCAAAGAAGCAAACCAAGAGGCCCCTCTTCTTAAAATAGTTGGCACAACTGCAATAGATTCGACATTGTTAATAACGGTTGGGCAACCATACAAGCCAATTAAGGCAGGAAAAGGCGGTTTTAATCTGGGTTGACCTTTATTGCCTTCTAAACTTTCTAGCAGAGCGGTTTCTTCACCGCAAATATAGGCACCTGCCCCGCGATGCAAATAAATATCGAGATCGTAGCCAGAATCGCAGGCATTTTTGCCAATTAGTTTTGCATTGTAGGCTTCGTCTATTGCTTGTTGCAAAACTTCGGCTTCGCGAAAATATTCGCCCCGAATGTAAATGTAGCAAATTCTGGCATTAATGGCTCTTGATGCCAGCAAGGCACCTTCTATTAGCTTGTGCGGTTCGTATCTTAAAATATCGCGATCTTTGCAAGTGCCCGGCTCGGATTCGTCGGCATTAATAACTAAATAATGAGGTTTGCCTATGTTTTGATTTTCTTTTTTTGGCACAAAAGACCATTTCATGCCGGTAGGAAAGCCTGCCCCGCCCCTGCCCCTTAAACCAGAACTTTTGACTTGTTCAATGATATATTCACAACCTTGATTAAGAAAAGATTTGGTGTTGTACCAATCGCCTCTTTTTTGGGCAAAACCCAAGCTAAAAGATTGTTCGCCAGATAAATTGGTGAATATTTTATTTTCGAAACTAAGCATAAAAAAAAACGAAATCGATGCAATAAAAAATAATGTTAAATAATTTTTGAAAAAAAACTTGTAATTATTTTACTTAATGAATTATAATTTTGCAAATCAATTTAACTTTTATTTTCATATATTTTTGTGCTAAATATATCCAAGCTTCACAAATCGCTACTTTACAAAGCATTATTGCTTATTGTGCTTTTTGTTAATTTTTCTTGCTCTAAAAAAAAATTAGATGTTTTTGATACTAAATCAAATCTATCTATTTCTGAAATCGAAAAATCAATGATAAAAGAAAAAAAAGACAAGCCAACCCAACAATCTCAACAACAAATACAATCATCCATTCCCAAACTTAACAAAACCATCATAACTCCTCCTCCGCCAATCATTGGTGGCGACACCATAATGTCTGTCTACATCAACTCTTCCAACCCAATAGTAGATGCCTTGGTTGACATTGGCAGGGCAGCAAACATCGATGTCGATATCGATCCTAGCATTAATAATTCTGGTGGTGTTATTATTAATGCCAACAATCGTCCTCTCAAAGAAATTATCGATCGCATTTGCATTCAAGCAAATTTACGATATTCTTATAAAAATAAAGTGTTATTTTTTGAACCAGATAAATCTTTCTTAAAAAACTATTATTCCGATTTTCTACCCGATTCTCCTCTTTGGGACGAAGTCAAAACCAATCTCGAAAACATTTTAACCGCAGAAGCTGCAAGAAATAATTTTTCAGCTCCTTCTCAATCAGACTCATCTTCATCTTCATCTTCATCATCTTCTTCGTCTTCTGGCTCTCAAGCCAATGCTTCGGTTACAGCAAATAAAAACTCTGGTTTCTTCACCATTTATGCCAACACTAAACAACATCTATCCATAGAAAAATATCTCAACGAAATCAACAAACAAACTTCTGCACAAGTGCTAATTGAAGCAAAAATAGTAGAAGTTGCATTAAGCGATAGTTTTCAGGCTGGCATAGACTGGGGTCATAAATCTTGGGGTAATATGGTTGGTGCAGGCAATGGAGCATCTAGTTTTACCACACAAAACAACTATTCTACCACTGGCGGTCTTTCTTATTTACCGGGCAAAACTGTTAAAATATTTGGCTTAGGTCCCGATATTAATTTAGCAGTAAAAGCTCTTTCAACTTTTGGTGTTACTAAAGCAGTTTCTAGCCCACGAATTAGTGCCATTAATAACCAAAAATCAACCCTCACTTTTGCCAATAAATTGGTATATTTTAAAATAGAACAAACCGCAGGGGTAGCTTCTACTGCCAACAGCCCTGGCACCGGCAATACCAAAAACTCCACTAAACAAGAAGAATCTGTGGGGGTAATACTCAATCTCACCCCATCAATCAATCTTAAAACCAATGAAATAATCATTAACATAGAACCAAAATTTACCACCAGCAACAGTCAAGTAGAAGATCCTGCCAATCCGGGCAACAAAATTCCAGTTATTGTAACTCGCGAATTAAAAACCATAGCCAAAATGCAAAGTGGCAATGTTTTAGTGCTTGGTGGCTTAATGGAAGATTCTTCTAGCAATTCTCAAACTGGCACACCATTTATAAGTAAAATTCCAGTATTGGGGTGGTTTTTCAAATTTGTTAATCGTTCTTCAAGCATAAAAGAAACCGTTATTTTCATTAAAGCAACCATTATCAATTCTAGCTCTCAAGTTAATTCTGTTGATCGCGAGTTGCAAGAAAAATACGATGTTAATCGCCGAGAATATTTTTAATTAACCTGTCTATGTTGCCAATTTTAAAATATATCCTAAGAAACGGTCTACGCGACAAACTTTATCTTGGTTTATTCATCACCATTGCAATTTGCTTGGCAATTGCCATCTTTTTAGGCTCCACTATGCTTACCGAACAAGCTCAAACAAGTGTTGCCTATTTTGCTGGCTCTTGTCGCACAATTTTATCTTGTGGCTTAATTTTATTTGTTTGCATCACCATAAACAGAGCTTTCGAACACAAAGAAATAGAATTTATTTTATCAAAAGCCATTTCTCGAGAACAATTTATTCTTGGCTATTTGCTTGGCTTTTTTGTGGCGGGCATCATCATTTTATTGCCAATTAGCCTGGTTGCAATGTTGATTTTTGGCATTTATAATCTCGGTTTAGTTTGTTGGTTTTTAACAGTGCTTGCCGAAAGTTTAATTGTCATTTGTTTTGCTTTACTTAGCTCTCTTATCTTAAAAAATGCCTTTTCTGCCATCTTGGCTTCTCTTGGTTTTTATGCCATCTCTCGTTTAATGGGTATGTTTGTTTTAGCAATTGAATTACCAGAAAAAATCAACATCAACTCTTATAATATTTTAGGTATGTCATTAAAATTTTTATCAATATTGTTTCCTCGGCTCGATCTTTATGCTCAAAGCTCTTGGCTCGCCTATGCTAACTCTATCAATTCGGCCGAATTATTAATCATCTTTTTTCAGTCAATCATCTACTTGCCTTTACTTATTTTTATGTCCTTTCACGATTTTAAGAAAAAACAGTTTTAATTATGCAATGCAAAACTTTTTTTTATATCTATTCTCATAAAATATTTTTTTGGCTATTTATTGTTTTTTTTGCTTTGCAAGCTTGGTTTTGGCACAAAACCGAATCCTACCACAAAACACCGCAACCAATTCCAGAAACTCCCAGCAAATATGTGGTTTCGGCTATGTCTTTTGGCGATAAAGAATTTTTATTTCGAGCCCTCGCCACCCGCATCCAAAATGCAGGTGATATTTTTGCTGGCTTTATGGCTCTTAAATATTACGATTACAAAAATCTCTATCAATGGCTAAAAACACTAGACAATCTCAATAATCAATCGTTGTTAATGCCCTCTCTGGCTAGCTATTATTATTCGCAAACTCAAAAAAAAGCAGATAACATTTATATCGTCAATTATCTAGATGAATTTGCCAGCAAAGATATCGACAAATATTGGTGGTGGCTATTTCAGGCAACTTTTATTGCCAAAAGAGATTTAAAAAACTACGATTTAAGCCTAAAAATTGCCAACAAACTAGCTCAAAATCAAGCAAAAACCGCACCCCTCTGGACTAAGCAAATGCCCGCTTTTATTAGTGCCGAAATGGGCAATAATTGCTTGGCTCTAAAAATTATCAGCCATATTTTGCAAGACTACGAAAAACAAAACAACACTAAAGAAAACAACCAAGAAATTGTCAAAGAAATTAATTTTATGAAATTTTTTATCGAAAAACAAATTCATCTGTTAAAACAGCAAAATTTTAATGCTAAGCAATGCCCATAAAATCTCTTGCCACCATCGTTAACATTGCCCTACAAGAAGATAATGCCACCTGCGATATCACCAGCGATCTTACTATCAACCCTAAACAAGAGCATAATTTTAGCATCGTCGCCAGACAAAATATGGTTTTATCTGGCGTTAGTGCCGTTGCTGAAACTTTTTTGCAACTAAACAAGCATAGCAAATTTAAAAATAGCACCTATCAATTAACCAATCACTACCAAGATGGCGATTTCATTTCTGCCAATCAAACAATTGCAAGTGGCACAGCTTCTACTCAACTAATTTTGGCAGGCGAAAGAACTCTGCTCAATATTTTACAACATCTAAGTGGTATTGCCACCAAAACTCGTGATTTTGTTGAAAAATTAAACAATCCCGCCATTAAAATATTTGACACACGAAAAACCCTTCCTGGTTTAAGAGATTTACAAAAATATGCAGTAAAATGCGGTGGTGGCAATAATCATCGGTTTTGTTTAGCTAGCCAAATTCTCATCAAAGATAACCACATCGCTGCCAACCAAAATATTTTACAAACTATTAAAAAAGCACAATCTGAAAACACCAAAAACCTATTGTTAGAAGTAGAGTGCGACAACATCAAGCAAGTTGCAGAAGTGATGTTGGCAAACCCAGACATTATTATGCTTGACAATATGTTGATTAACGAAATTATTGAGTGCAGTAATTTAATTAGACAACATAATAAAAAAATCATTATCGAAGTTTCTGGCTCAATCAACTTACAAAACATTCATTTATATAAAAATCTCGATATAGACCGAATCTCTATCGGCTCCCTCACCCATTCGGTTGCCAGCATAGATATTGGCCTTGATTTTTAGTCAAACTTTCCTTGCACTAACGAAGGGGTGGCACGAAGGGATGGCACGAAGTGCCGCAGGTAGTGTCGGCAAGCCGATCTCGGATATTCCCCTTCTGTAGAAGGGGTGGCGACCGAAGGTCGACTGGGTAGTGTCGGCAAGCCAGAACTCGGAGATGTGCGACTCGAAAAAACATCGGCGATCGCCTCCCAACAAACACTACCCCGTCTTTTTTTGCTATCGCAAAAAAATCCACCCCTTCTAAAAAAGGGGAATTTACATCGAGTTCTTTTATATTTCTCTCACAAAAAGAAGTTCTCAGAATTCCCCTTCCTTTGGTACAGGGAATTTTGCCCGCAGTAATAGCATTTTGCTATAAAATTTTACGAAGATCTAACACTTTTTTTTGAGCAAAATCTGCATAATTAACAATTTCTTTAAATTCTGGCCACTCGGTTAAAATCACCACAAAATCGCTTGCCTTGTAGAAATCAGACAAGCTGGAGCAATATTTTATGTTATCAAATAAAATTGCTTGGGCATTTGGCATTGCCACTGGGTCGTAGGCAGAAATCGCAAAGCCATCTGCCAACAACAACTTAATGATTTCAATAGCGGGGCTCATTCGCACATCGTCGGTGCCAGCTTTGAATGCCAAGCCTAGCACAGCAATGTTTTTGCTACCGCCAGCCTTCTTTTTGATTTTATTTGCCATCGCCACAAACCGCTGTTGATTGCTTGCAATAGTGGCTTGCAAAATATGTAAATCAATGCCGTTTTCGCAAGCTAAATGATGAAGAGCCAGCGAATCTTTTGGAAAACAACTACCACCAACACCAGGCCCCGGATTTAAAAAAGCAGAACCAATTCGCCCATCAAGCCCCATACCCTTGGCAACATCAAGCACATTTGCCCCAAGTTTATCGCATAAAGCATCAATTTCGTTGATAAAAGCCACTTTGGTCATTAAAAAAGCATTGCTAGCATATTTTATAAGCTCTGCTGTGTTAAGATCGGTGAATAAAACTTGATGTTTTTGCAAAATCCAAGTCAGATAAATTTCTTGCATTATTTTTTTTGCAAAACTCTGCTCTGTTAAGTCTGCACAACCAATTATAATGCGGTTTGGATACAAAAAATCGTGCAAGGCAAAGCCCTCTCGCATAAATTCGGGGTTAGAAACCACCTCAATTTGATAAGGCAAATGAGCCAGCATTTGCTTGATTTTTTGATTAGTGCCAACTGGCACGGTGGATTTAGTAATAATAACCTTGTCTTCACAAATAAACTTACTCAAACCATTTACCGCTTCAAACAAAAAGCTTAAATCTGCCTTGCCCGAATTTGGCTCTTGCGGAGTGCCCACCGCCAAAACAATTGCTTGAGAATGCCGAATTCCTTGAGCCAAATCGCACGAAAAAGCAAGATTTTGGCTATCAACCACACTAGCCAAAAGCTCAGGCAAACCCTGCTCGTGAATGGTGGGAATTTTTTGTGTTAGTAATTTTATTTTGGCTTCGTTAGAATCAATGCACAGCACCTTATGGCCCATTTTGGCAAAACAAACCGCCGAAGTAAGCCCAACATAACCGCTACCAATAATGGTGATATTCATAGAGAAAAAAGTTGATTGAAAAATTTTTTTGAAATATTACCGCCTTTTTTTTAAAAAGCAAAAGAAAGTTTCATTACATTTCAAACTTTTTTAAATAATATTAGCTTGTTTTTATCATATATTAATTGATACTCAAAACCCATAAAGATATTACTTTTTAACAATTTATTAACTATATCTCTACTTTCTATCCAATTATTTTTTATATCTGGGCTAGCATAATTTATTTTCTCATTAAAATCATTGTCATTACTCATAACTATACTATCTCGATGCAATAAAATATAATCAAAATATTGATCTTTTAACAAGTTATTTCTAGCAATATTTATATTATCAAATAACGATATTACTGTAATATTTTTATTGAAACCAGAGTAAATCATGGGAGCTCTATAATCGGCAAGAATATTTAATTTTTGTTTAGAATCGCCAACTAAATTTTGCATCTCTTTTTGCGATTCTAAAAGAATTTTAGTATTTTCACTATATTTTTTTAGAAAAAATTCCAAATGATGATTAACTCTGTTATTGTTAGCAACAAAAACATAGTTCAATATCAGCAAAATGATTGCCACAATATACTTTATTTTTCTCGATAAAACATCTAAAGCAATCAACGATAATAATAATAAAAAAGATAAACTAAAAAAATAATTTGCAATATAACTGTCTCCCATTCTAATAGTTGATGCAAGATAAACTAAAGAAACAACGATGAATAAAAAAATATAAGAAAAATCAAACTTATTTTTACTTGTATATTTTATATCAAATATCGCCTTCGCAAGCAACATAATTAAGCAAAGCACCATCAAATATTTATTTAAATAATAAAAGGAAAAATTTATTAAATCATCTGAAAAACCACTACTATCTCCATAATTTGTTTTAATCTGGTTTAGGTGATAACTCATTTTGCTTACATAATCATTAAATAAACTATGCTTAAAAGGAGATAAAAACAAACTTGGGTTAGTAAATAATATACTGAAAAAAAGCAAATATATTGAGAAATAAAGAGATTTTTTGATATTTTCTTTATTTATTTTAAAATTATATCTATCAATTAATAACACGGCAATTAAAGGAAAAATAATCGCTGCGCTTAGTTTTGTTCCAATACAAGCAGAAAGGATAATAGCAAGATATTTTAGATCTTTTTTTTCTAATATATCGTTTCTTATTGTTAAATAAAAAGCTAAAATACAAAAAAACGAGCATTGGGCAATAGTTCTAAAACTCATTATGCTAAATGCAAAAAACGGATAACTCATAAACATCAATACAATAAAATAAGGTATATATTTATCATTTGTATATTTTTTACTTATTTTAAAAAGTAAAAAACAGCCTCCCGCCATAAAAAGCAATGAAATATTTCTTGCCATCGATATTAAAAGAAAATCATAACCTAAAATACTTATCAGATAAAACGGAAATGTAATAATAGAATGAATAATCCAAAACAACCAGCCATAGCCGTAATCATTGGTAATGAATAATTTATCTATTTTTAATTGTATCATATTCTCATGAATATTTCTCATACTATATTGGAAAGCATAATCATCTACAGAGCGAAACAATAAAATATCAAAAGAACTAGAAAAGACAAAGTTTTGTATAAAGAAAAAAATAAATATTAAGCAAATACTTGATATAAATATCTTTTGATAAATATCTAGGTTAGAAAAATTTTTGATTGATGATGTTATTATTCTTCTCATTGTATCTCGAATTAAATTGTATTATTATTTCTTGTTTGAAGTATATATTTAAAAGTTCTGGCAATTAATTTTATTTTAGTTTTAAAACTTCCGCCACCCTTTGCTTCTCCGTGAAGTCTCTTTTTAAAATAAACTGGGATTTCTAAAATTTGATAATTATTTATTCTTGCCTGATATAGCAAGTATAGATCTAGTGAAAAATCAGATGGAGCATTGTGTTTAATGTATTTATCATAAAAATTTTTTGAAAATAATTTTGGTTGAGCATTAATATCGGTTAAATATTTTTTAAGCAATAACAGCACAATTATTTGCATTCCAAAAGTAAAAAAAGCTTCTGATAATTTTCTATTTTTTCTCTTCCCTTTAACAATTATGTTATCATTTTTGTTTGCATTATATAATTCTAGAGCTTTTATTATATCTTGCGGATCGGTTTGCATATCGGCATGAGTCCAAGATAAGATATTTCCTGTGGCAACAGACAAAGCTTGGTTAATATCGGCACCGTAGCCTTGCCGTGTTTTGTTTAAAATTAATTTAAAATTCTCATCGGGTAAAATTTTAAATAATTCTTCTAATTCTTGCGGAGTTGAATCAGTTGATCCACCATCGATAACTATAACTTCTATAAAATAAATGCTTTGCTCTACTATTTTTTTTAATTGTTGCAACACAATCGTGATGTTGTTGGCTTCATTAAAGCAAGGAATAATAATTGATAAATCTGGGTTCATATTTTTATTGTATATTTTCATTTTTTATAAAATTTTGCCAATATGCAATTGTATTTTCATAGTTTTCATAATCTGCTGGAGTCCCCCAGCACAGATATTTAACATCAAAATAACCAACCTTTAATTTAGCATCAACACAGTATTGCAAAACTTTATCAACATAATATTTTCCATCTAAAGTATCTTTATTCCAAATCATCTTTTCAAGATTTGCTAAAAAATCAAAAGCATGTTTAAACCAAAACATTCCTGTAGTTGCATGATCTTGCATTGGATTTTCGCTGATAGTTTTTTTTAACGATAAAAATTCTAACTCTTTTGAATTTGCTTTAAGTCTTGCCCAGCTGTGCGCATTGGGGTTTTGAGCAATGTTATTGTCGTTGGTGTGGCTAATCATTAACACATCAAACTCAGATTTTGCTTTATTAAATTCTTGTTCATCATATATAAAACCATTATCGCAAGCCCCTATAAAAAGCTCATCTTCACTTTGTAAAAATTCTCGAGCTAAAAAACATCCAAATGCTTGATCGAGCATTACATGATCGTGAATAAATATTGTATTAGGAAAATATTGTAAAATAATATCTTCTGTGCCGTTTGTGTTATGAAAATCTCTATTAACACAAATTATTTTATTACTTATATCGTTTATTTCTGGTATATCCTTCATGGCACAAATTATCATCGGCAGTCTTTTTTTGGTGTGTCTATCGGTTGTTAAAATACATGCTTTGTTTGTTAAATATCCAGCATCACTAAATCTAGAGCCCTTTCCGCCCATTGGAATAAGTATAATCATAGTTAAAATTTTTTAATAATATTAATCCAAAACAAATATTCTTGCAAATCTTCTGGTGTGCCCCATTGACAAAAATGCAAAATATTTTGCGGGCACCAAACTTTCAAATCATCTTTAACCATATAATTAAAAGGTAATGATGCATAATATTCATTATTTATCACATTTTTTGCATCGACCATTTTTTGACAATATTTTTTTAATATTTCGCCAGTTTTAAAATAATAAACACCAGGCGAATGATATGATTTAGTTTTGTCTTTATCAAAAGAAAATTTTTCTTTAATTTCAATTAAATTATTATCTTGATCTAATTTACAAGAGGCATAAAGATTTTTTTCTGGAATTAAATGCGGATGAAACCCAGTATAGCAAGGTATCGCTCCGTCACAATTTCTTTTTGCAACTTGTTTCTTAAACATTTGATAATTCCACTGCATATAAAAATCACAATAACAAATTATTGCTGGGGAATCATTTAAAATAATATCGGAGGCTTTTAAAGCATCAAAAACTGGCCCTTTTTTTTGCCAATCAGTTATAGCAAAAATTTTGGCATTAGGTGCAATTCTTTTTAACTCTGGCTCAATATATTGCAAAGAATCGAGATGATTTTTTTGACAAATAAAAGTAATTTTATCTTCATCTCCTGGAAACATTTTAACAACCCATTCTATAATAGATTTATTATGAACCATAATAAATGGCTTTAATTTTTCATATCCAGCATTTTTGAACCTTGAACCAAGCCCAGTCATTGGTATTATTATTTGCATAGATTTATATTTTTTAAAAAAATTTTAAACTGTTGAATTTACAATTAAAGATTTTCTATATTTTTCGCTTTCCATATTTTCGATGTAATTAATATCTTTTTTCGATATAAAATTAGCGGTTAGATTAAGGTTTTTTATGTTATTTAAAATATAATGATAGGCATGCAATGTTTCTATGCCAGCATTGGTTTTTTGCAAATCTTTTGACATTAAATATACAATTTGATCTGGAAACAAAATTGCATCTTTATAATCTTTCAAATCAAAATTATAATTGTCTTTAAAATTATACTCATTTTCAATATTAAAATAGCTAATAATTTTATCATTGACAAATTTATGTAAATTATAACCATCTTCTGCATTTTCAGAACATACAATAATGCCATGATTTTGCATAAAATATAGATTCGACGATATATTATCAATAGATCTAGTAATTTCAAGAGTTATTTCTTTACCAGGATTGGCATATTGAATCCAAAAAGCATCTGGAAATAGTTTTTTTACAATATTTTTACCCTCTTGAGAACAGCATAAAATATTAACATAAACCGAATGAGTGTGTATTATATATTTTTGAGATAATATAGAATGAAAACCAGTTTCAATTGAGGGTTTTAAATTTGGATAACCATCTAAATGAATTTTATTTGCTACAATAAATGAGTCAAAATCGCTTTCTGTCGTTTCTGATAAAGTTTTGTTTTTTAGATAATTTACAATATTATCGTAATTTACAAAAGAAAAACCATCGTTATTTTTAACATCTTTCAATAAATAGCCAGAAGCTTTGATTGCCATTAAGTTTTGATTTATTTTTACAGAAATATTACCTCCGCCACCTTGCACAAATTCAGAATATGATCCTATTTTTTTTGATAGATTCACTAAATTGTTAATTTCTTTTTCCATTTTTTATAATATTAATAACTTAAATTAAAATATTTTTTATAATACAATAAGTAATAAACAATTGAATTATTCCCAAATAATTATCATACCAAAAATAATTGTCGATTTCAAGATCTGTTAATTCTTTATATAAATATAAATTACGAATACAAAAATCTATTTCTAAAGAAGATATATCGCCATTTATTAATAAAATCTGCCTATCTTCATCTTCGTATTCATGAATACATTTGATAGATTTTATTTTACATAATTCGTTATAAACTGGCTCTAAATAAAAAGAATTTGTTGCCGTAATTTTTAATGTTTGATCGTTTTTAGAAAAAGTGTCTTCGATATTTTGATTAGAAATTATTTCTATTATAATGTCTGCATATTTCATTTGAGAATCAATGAATTTTTGAGAATCTTCTTTTCTATCGTCGATTTGTTTTAGAATTTTATTTTTAGAGTATCCTCTTTTTATTGTATCTCTAGAAACTTTCCAATTTTTACGTAATTCTTCGGAGGGTTTGACAAATATTTTTAAATCATATAAATCTCTCATTGGTTTTATATAAAAACTGTGTAAACCTTCAAAAATTACTAAATTATTTGGTTTAAACTTTTTTTCTTTTGTGAAGCGACCATTATCGTGATTATAATGCCTTCTTATTATTGATTCGCCATTTTTAATTGCCTTTAATTGAGAAATTTCATTATGTAAAAAATTGGATTTTGGATTTAAATGTGTAAGCTTGTTCCAGTTTTCGTTTCCTCTTTCCCATTTATGCATATCGTCTCCATGTATGATGGTTGTGTTTTCTTTTTGAAAAATAGATTCTATGGCATTAGCAATTGTGCTTTTGCCAGCACCAGAATCTCCGCATATTCCAAGCAAAAAACGATCGGAGAACAATTTATGATCTAAATATTTTAGAATTCCAGATTTATAAATAAATAAGCAATTTGCAAAAAGAATTGTTTGCAATATTGTGAAAAAAATATTTGAGATAATGTTGGCATTAACATTATTGTTTTGTAAAAAATGATATAAATTTGGCAGATCGGCGATCTTTAGTGCTTGTAAATAATCGGAATCTATTACAAAAAGAAAATATAAAAAATAAGATAATTGCAGAGTAAAGAATAAAATCTTCATTAATTTGTTATTATTATTCATTTCTTTGCAATTAAAATAAATAAAGAATGGCAATATCCAATAATACCAGCCCTGCATTGGCGAGATCATCAAAGTAATAATGCCAAAAATAAAACCTAAAAACATAACATAAACATCTTTGCTGATGCTTTTTAGATTTATGAATATAACTAGCAATAAAACATAAGAAAAAATAGTAAAGTATAATGTGTTGCCGCTTTGAAAATTATAAGAAAAATCAAATATTTTAAACTGCTCATGATTATTAAAAACCATCTCAATAAAGTATTTGTCAAAAATATATTTATAATTAATAATGAAAAAAGTAAAAATTATTATTAAAATATTTAAGATAAGTCTCTTGAAACTAAGATTTTTATTGTAAAATAAATACACAACATAAAATGGCAACACCATCAACATATTGGTTTTTGTGGCAATAGACATTCCAAAAAAAATAGAAGAATATTCGAACTTTTTTTTAAATAATAAATATAAAGAAATGAAAAATATCGATATTGGAATAGCATCGAGTTGACCATGAATGTAATTAATGTAAATCAATACAGGAGATAACCAATAATAAATAACGATTTTTTTATTGTTATTTTTAATGATTTTTAATAATATCGTGAAAATCGCAATATCTGACAACAAAATTGGAATTCTAATAAAAAATATCGATCTAATATCAAACAACGATCCAAGTAGCATTTTTGGCAAACTAACAATAAAAAGCATCAAAGATGGGTAGGGGAAGGCATTAAAAATACCTCTGTTAATAAATTCTTGATATGGATTGTTAAAACTGTTATCAACATAATAATTAATAAAAGGAACAAAAAAATTATCTAAAAAACTTGAGGCATAAAAAATAGAAAAAGTAATTTTTAATAACAACCCCATTAAAAATAACTTTTCATTTGTCATTTTTTTTGATACTATATTTTGGGCTATGATTTTTAAGGCTTGCATTTTAATAATAAAAATTAGTCTTTGAATACTGTCATTTTAATTCCTATAAAATTAGTGAAGGTTGTAAGAATCAAAGCAAAAAAATTGGCAATCTTGGCATTTATTTTGAATGCATCAACCGCAATTTTTAAAAAAATTAAACTAAGAATCAAGGAAAAAGCGTAAACAAAAAAATATTTGATAATTTCTGCATTAGTTGTTTTTGTTTCCATTTGAAAAGTCCACTTTCTGTTTAAAAAATAACCAATCACCATTCCAAATAAAAAACCAAAAGCAGATGAAATTAGATAATTTATTTTCAAAAACTCCAACAAAATATAAAACATTAAATAGTTAACGAGTGTAGAAACGGCTCCAACAATAATAAATTTATAAAATTGGATACCTATTTTATTTTTTAGCAAATTCAACATTATTACTATTTTTTATTAAAATTTTATAAGATTTTATACCAAGAAATTGAGCTCCTTTGATATCTTTTTCTTCGTTGTCTCCAATCATAATAACCTCTTGCGCAGTTAAATTTAGTTTATTTAAAGCTGTCTGAAAAATTTTACGATTTGGCTTTTCTATGCCAACTTCTTCTGAGGTTACTAGATATTTAATATATTTCGCTACATTTAATTTTTGAAGTTTTTTAATTTGAATAATCGCAGTCATATCTGTTACAATGCAAATATTGATTTTTAAATTTTGACATTTCTGCAAAAATAGCAATGCCTCGTTATCAATATTCATATTATTTATAAAAATATCCCAATATATTTCATCATAATCTTTTGCTAATTCAAAATTATTGGTTATATCTAGTTCTTCAAACATTTCCTGAAATGCAAAAAATCTAGATCGACAAGAGCCGTTGGAGGATAATTTTTTTACCACATCATTTCTTTTTTGTTGATAAAAATTTTTAAAATCGGCACCTGATATTTTTTTATCAATATTATTTTTATAATGCTGATAACAATGATTTATAGCTATTTCATGGCAACTTTCATAACAATAAAGAGTATCGTCTAAATCTAGTAAAACACCGCTAATATCGTTTAAATTTATATCAGAAAATTTAGTTATTGGTTCCATAGTTGGGGATTTTTTGTGCATACTGCATCTAATAAAATATTATTTTTTTTAATTATTTCTTGAAATTCAAAAGCTTTTTCTATTGGGTGTTTTTGTAATTCGGGAGCAACTAAACATATTTTAAAATTTGCACCTTTTAATTTTTGATAATTTTCTTGATTAAGTGGCATCCTCGTAAAACAATCGACCCAAACCCATTTTACCTTATTTGCAAAAGATAAAGCATATTCTATAGGCTCAAATTCAGAAAATCGAACCGCAAGATTGTTGGGAGTAAAGTTTTTTATTTCGCCATAAAAAGCTTTATTAGCATAAACCACAAAATATGGCATTGATAAATCTAAAAAAAACCAATCGTTATAATTATATTTATTCATAATGTCAATACATCTACTTTCAACACCCTCTGTTTTGACATTTAAAATTATAGTACCTTTGTGTTTTTTAAGGTATTCAGCCAATAAATCTTCAAATTTTTCTGGCAAATTATTTTCTTGACAATGAAATGGATCGTGATGCAATATTATATCGTTATTGTGATATCTTATATCAACTTCAATGCCATAAGAATGGTCAACATTTTTAAGATCTTTTATAGTGTTTATTCTATGAGATATAATTTGCATTGTTTATAAATAATAATTATTTTTCATTAAAAACAATTTAGCACATCAACAATTTTTGCCACATCTTTATGTTGCAAACCTGGATAAATTGGCAAACTCAAAACCTCGTTATGAATTTGCTCGGTGATTGGTAGATACAAATGATTAAATTCTTGATAAGCCCCTTGTTTATGTGGCGGTATTGGATAATGAATAACAGTTTGCGCTCCATTTTCTTGTAAATATTTTTGCAATTCATCTCGGTTTTTGCATCTTATCACAAATAAATGCCACACACAAGATTGTTGATTTTGCGGGTAATGTGGCAAAATAATATGGTTATTTTTAATGTTTTCACAATAAAATTTGGCAATTTTCTGTCTTTCTTGATTTTCGGAATCAAGATATTTTAATTTTATCGATAAAATCGCGGCCTGCATTTCATCGAGTCGAGAATTAAAGCCTTTATAAATATTTTGATATTTTTGATAAGAGCCATAATTTCTAAGAGCCTTCAAAACATTAGCTAATTCGCTGTTATTGGTAGTAATTGCTCCACCGTCGCCCAAAGCCCCAAGATTTTTACCTGGATAAAAACTAAAACCACTTGCATCAGATAAATTACCAACTCTTTTATTATTTTCAATCGCTCCGTGAGCTTGAGCAGAATCTTCTATAACTTTTACATTATATTTTTTGGCAATTTCATTGATTTTTGCCATTTCGGCAACTCTACCATAAAGATGCACCGCCAATATCGCCTTGGTTTTTTTGGTAATTTTTTGCTCAATTAAATTAGGGTTTATATTGTAAGTTGTAATATCTGGCTCTACTAAAACAGGGACCAAATTATTGGCCGAAATTGCCAAAATAGAAGCAATATAAGTATTTGCAGGAACAATAACTTCATCTCCATCGCACATCAAACCAAGCTCTTTATAAGCCCTAAAAATAAGAATTAAAGCATCAAGGCCATTTGCCACTCCAAAACAATATTTAGCGCCACAATAATTGGCAAAATTTGTTTCAAAATCTTCTACTTCTTTGCCTAAAATATACCAGCCAGAATCAACAACCCTTGCTGTTGCTTCATTTATTTGCTCACTATAATTTGCATTTATTTTTTTTAAATCTAAAAATGGAATCATGTTAACTATTTCTTAATTTGTTTAATGTTTTATTAATTTCATTGGTGGTTTATTTTTAAATAATCTAAGAGCATTGATTCTGATTCGATTGCATATTTTATAAAAACTATTTTTATATTTTACCACTTCGTAACTGGTGTTTTTTATTGCTGTTTCTTTATTTTTGTCTGCATTAACTAAAAAATCAAAGTGAGGCTCTTTTTGAACTGGTTTTAAATTAAAAATCTCCGCTATTTCTTTCGCCCTTTCTGTAAAAGTAAATTTACCCTCTTTAATGGCTAATTGACTTGCTTCTACTATATCTTTTCTCAAGTTTTCTTCGGCAAGCAATTTTTTACATAAATCATATGCTTCATGAGGATTAGAAAATTGCGGGATCTTAACCCATTTACCAAAATCTTGATCTAAAGCTGGACAAAAGGTTGATACCAAACAAGAATTAGTTGCCATAATATCACAAACTCGCCAAGAATAGCAAGATAGATTGGGATCAATGCTGTTATGAGCAAAGTGTAAATTGATAGAAATTTTTGATTTATTGTATATTTCTTGATTTTGTAAAGCACAAAGAATTTCCTCTATTTCATTGATAGAGAATATTAAATTTCCCAAAGTTGCTAAACTTGACAATTCATAACTTTTGCCATATATTTTTAATCCTAAATCATTAACATTTTCTAAAATTTTTATTCTATTTAAAAAGCTCATATAATGAAAAAAATCTAAAAAAGTGCAATCTATAGCTTTCAATTCTAAAGGATGAACCAAATCTATGTTATATAGAGCTTTTTCAATGATTTTTTTTATATATTCTAGATTCTGCTTATTGTTACAATTTTTTGCTAAAAATTTAATAACCTTGTTATTACTATCAATTCCCATTATGGTTCCTATGAAGGATATATTTTGCTCAATATGATTTTTTTTGCAAGAAGTTAAAGAGGTGCTATTTTTCAAAATAATAAAACGATCTTCTTTAAGATTGGTTATAAGTTTTTTAATTCTATTTCTTAAATTATTATTGGCAGTAGCAATAAAAATTTTATCGCTATATTTGTTAATTAAATCAATGTTATGAAAACCATTGGGATATAAATCTGCTTCAATTATCAAGACATTACAATTAGTATGTTGATAAATAAAATCATTCATCACATGGTTAAAAGTTATTATCAGATCTGGATGAAAATCGACAATCTTTTGACATTGTTCTTCGCTAATAAAGCTTGCAGGATGGGATTTATCAAAATTATTAACAACTAATACATCTTGATTTTCAGATAAAGATAAAATAAACTGATCATAATAAGAAGGTAATTTCTTAGAAAAATATGGAAGATAAAAAAGAACAACAATTTTTGACATATAAAATTGACTAAATTGATAAATTATAAAAATCATAACATATACCTCTGGCACCAAAGCTTTCTTTTTGCTGAGCTAAGCCCTCATTGAGATATGATCCATTTCGTTCTGTTGATATTCCGAAAGAAAGATACCTTTTATCTTTGCATAAATTATCTAATACCCAATTATAAACAAAATCTATGACATTTAATTTTTTAGAACTCATTGTTGCTAGCATATTTTGAATATGTATAACATCTTTATTAATGAATACCCAAGCACCCGCAACGATTATATTATCGGAGTCAAATACTCCATATAACTTTATATTATTTGGAAAACGATTAGTAAGTAATTTAATTTCTTCGGCAGAATGAACTGGTTTTGCATTATGAATCATTAATGCATCTTGCATAATTAAATAAAACGACTGAAAATCTTGTGTTTCTCTGATAGAAAACAAACTTTCAGTTTTTTTTAGATACCTTGTTTTATTTCTGCTTAATTTTATTTTTCTATCGATATCAATTGCATAACCGATATCTCTTCTTATTAATTTTGCATCATTCCTAAATAAAGCATATAGATCTTCATCTGCTGGATAAATATTATAGATAGAGGGTGTTTTCTTATAGATTAAGTTTTTAATGTTATTATCTTTCATATGCAACTTTAATACTTCAAAACACCATAAAATATCAACAGTTCTTGCTTCTTTGTTATATATTAATCCTCCATAGCTTAATCCTTGATGGGAATATAAAATATTTTCTTTTATATTGGCTGGCAGAACTGCAATTAAATTATTATCTTTATCATAAAACATTAGAGAATGGTCTATAAATCTATCTGAGTGATAATCCATATAATCTCTATTTAGAAGAAAGGTTCCCTGTCTAGAGTTTCTAATAAATTCATTCCAAACTTTTAATTGATCTACATTATATTTTTCAATCTTCATAAAAATTTTTCTATATTTTTAACAATAAAATTCATATCTTGCATTTGATATCTATAATCTATGGGTAGTGGCAATAGATATTTTGATAATTTATATTCAAAGCTATTAATCGTAACTTCATTTAGTAAATATTTCCACCAGTTTGCAACATAAATTTTATTTTCTATCAAATTATTTCTTACATCCTTTTCTATTACAAATGGATAAACCATGGGAATAATTTCATTTTTTGTAAAATTATCTATATCGATATGGATTTTATTATAATATTTGAGCTTTGAATGCAGAAATAAAAAGTTTTCTAAATTTTGCTGAGAATTTTTTTTATAATCAATGCAATGCAATAAATATTGTGTTGATTTTGACATAGTTATAATATTTTGCTCTTCTATTTCTTTTTCGTTATGTTTATAAATATCGTATGCACCATTCCCATCCTCCTCTAGTCTTTTAAAAGCAGATGTATATCTGTGATATGATTTATCGGTTTTTATATTATCAAAAAGACTATTTTTGATATCGCTGTAAACATAAGCACCATCAGTTACACAAAAAAATTTTCTCGGAGAATATATTGTATCTATTTGAGATATTCTTTTTGAAAAAAATGCCTGAGAATTGTCAATGATAACATTATCAAAATTATCACATATTTTTTTAGAATTTAGATAATTAATGCCAAAATAATCTACATAAAGAAAGCCAAATTGTGTCTCTATTTTATCATTATCAACAATTGGATAAAAATTTTCGTCTATATAATAGTATTTTACTGGAATTCCAGCATTCAATATTTTTTTTCTTACCACTTCGCAATTATAATATGGCAGGTAAATTCCATTATATCCACGATTTTTTATGCAAAAAATAATACTATTGGTTACAGTATTAAATCTAAAGTTGGCATTTTTGTGGAATTCTTCACCAGAAATTAAGCCAGATAATTCAAAATAACCCCCTAAATCTCTCACAATCTAACTCCTATTTTAAATATATCGTAGTAATTAATTGATCGCTTATCTTCATCAATCATTTTTTTTACAATTAAATACCCATCTTTTATTCTAATATATGCCCCAATATCGTCAATATTAGCAACTCTTCCGTTTGTTAAGGCACTTTGTGATGATTGAAAAATTTCGTATTCTGTAATATAAAATCTTTTATCTTTATAGAAAATAAAAGGATAAGGATAAGGTGGATTTAATGCTCGAAAAAAATTTACCATTTGATTGCATGTAGATGAGAAGTCGATTTTACAATCGTCGAGATTTCTTTTGAAACCCCATATTGCCTCTTTTTGATCTTGTTTCCTTGGTATCAATTCTGAGTTCAGGTATAATTTTAAAACTGAAGAAATATTCTGTTCTATATTTTTATCAAACTCCAAAACATAACTCCATGCAGTTCTTATCCCATCATTTTTTGAACGATACTGATATATTATAGGACCAGAATCAACTCCTGCATCAATTTCATGGAGTGTCCAACCTAAATATTCTTCATTATCTAATATTCCCCAAACCACTGGGTGCATTCCTCTATATCTAGGGAGAATTGCATAATGAATATTTAGACATTTTTTTGCATTTATTAAGTCTTGTTTTAGTAAGGGCTTATAGCCAGCAGATAGAAAAATACTTGCATCCGACTGAAAAGGATTGTCAATAAAAATATCTACCGATCTTTTTGCATCTATAAAAATTTCTTTAGTATTTGTTATTATCTCAATAATTTTAAATGAATTTTTTATTCCTAGATATGTAGATAAGCAACCATGGCCATCTCCAGCTAATATTATTTTTTCCATAGATCTAAAAATTGATTATAATCTCTAATGTAATCGTTTTCATCATAATGTTCGTTAGCCAATACCAGCAAAACACAATCAGAAGAAAAATCAAACATCTCTCGCCACATACAATCTTTAATTAACAAGCCCTTACTTGGTAAGTCAAGCAGAACTTCTTGTTTATTTTTGCCATTGTCAAGTAAAATTTTGCAACTTCCAGAAACCGCAATTAAAACTTGTTGTAAATTTTTATGAGCATGAAAGCCTCTTCGAATATTATTTTTATTACCAAAAATATAATATACTCTTTTAATTTCAAATGGAACATCAATTTTTGATTCTATTGAAATTAACGAGCCTCTGTTATCGCCTATTATATTAAAATCTTTTAACATTGTGTTTTACCGATTCTTTTATGAAAACTTCTTTTTAATCTTTGAAAAATATTTTTCTTTTTATAATGTGAGTTATCAATTAAGTTAAATAAAATATTATTCTGATGCATTTTATAAAAATCTGCAATACTAAAATTAAAATTTTTATTTAATTCGTCTTTTAAATTTTCACTGTTTAGCATATTGCAAAGCAGATTTAGTGCAAATTTTTTATAGCTATCTGCTATATAAAAAGGCATTTTATTGGCTATTTTTAGAGATTCTTTTGCCAAATAAAAATGCAAGTATTTTTTATCGATAACCGCGTAATCAGATAAATCTAAAAAAGAATTTGCGAGCTCAAGATTATTAACCGATAAAAAATTATTTAAAATACAAGAATATTCAAAATTAATTTTTGTTGTCATTAACTTGGTTAGCGGTTTATCGATGGCACTTAAATTATTGCCAGTTACTCTGTATTGAATTAGTGGCTCTGATAAAATTTTAATTTTATAATTATTAACTAGAATTCTTATCCAAAAATCAAAATCTTGCAGTTGCAATAGGCAATTGTTAAAATAACCAATTTTATCAAAGATGCTTTTTCTTATTGTTGCAGAAGGTGCACATAAAAAATTGCCATTATAAAATAGTTTTTTTAATATATTGTTTAAATCTATATCTTGATTAAAAATCGTTCTAATGTTATGATCGATCAATTTGTTATTTTCATCTATAGTTTCAACAAAACCAAATACAGCCATAAATTCTGGGTTATTCTCTAAAAAATTTATGCTTTTTTCTAGCCTAGTTGGAAGCATTATATCGTCGGATGCTATAATAGAAATATAGTGGCCGTTAGCATTTTTTATTGCTATGTTGCAATTAATAGAAACACCAGAATTAATTTTATTTTCAATTATTTTTATTCTTGTGTCTTGAAAAGATTTGACAACTTCAATGGTTTTATCAGTTGAATTGTCATCCGATATAATAAGTTCGAAATTTTGATAAGTTTGATTTAATATGCTTTCAATGGTGTAGCCAATGGTTTTTTCGTGATTATAAGATGGTATGCAAACTGATATTTTTTGATTACTATTCATTTGTTGCGAAGTTTTTTAAAATTAATCTATAAAAAATAAAATTTGAAAGATAAAATTGAAGGGTTGTATGACGAATTGTGCAAAAAAAGATAGAGGGACAGATTTGTAGAGTGCTAAAGAGGGTTTTGAGATAGTGGGTGATTTGATGATACAAGAAATCAACACTATAAAAAAGCATTGTATAAATATGGCAAATTTTATTAGTAGGTTGCAAATAAAGCATCATTTTGTAATAATTACAAGAGTTTTTATAAACAATAAAAGAGAATAATTTTGGCAAAAAATAACATCTTGTCAAGTGTAATTATAAAAAATTTTTTGTAAAGATTGTAATTAAAAAATTTTGGCATTAAAATTTTCTTTTTCTTTTACAAACCATTAGTTTTATGCCAAAAATTTCTGTTGTGATGTCGGCCTACAATCATGCTAAATTTATAGAAGAAAGCATAAATAGTGTGCTAAATCAAACTTATCAAGATTTTGAATTACTAATTATCGACGACAACTCTACCGACAACACTTTTGAAATCATTTCGGCTTTTTCTAGCCCAAAAATTTTGTGCTCTAAAAATCAACAAAATGTTGGTATGGTTTTAAACACCAATCGCTTGATTGCTATGGCGAAAGGCGATTATATTGCCATCATTAATTCTGACGATAGCTGGCACTACCAAAAACTAGAAAAACAATTGCAATTTTTAAAGCAAAATCAACAACTTGGTGGTTGTTTTACTTTGGCAAATATGATTAACGAAAAGAGCAAAATAATTTCTTTAAAAAAAGAAACTTTTCTTTACCAAAATTACAGCAAAGAGCAGTTTTTGGCTTATTTTTTTCATCATCAACAACATCATTTTTGCTATCCCAGTGTGCTGATTAAAAAAGAGGTTTTAGAGCAAGTTGGCTTGTTTAATCCTGCTTTAATTTTGTTGCTTGATTTTGAAATGTGGGTAAAAATTTTGCTTGCTGGTTTTGAGTTAAAAATTCTGCCCGAAAAACTCACAAATTTTCGTGTATTAAATGATAATGCCAATTTAGGCGGGGCAGGAGAAAAATCAACGATTCGAAACACTCTCGAAATGAAGCAGATTTTATTAAACTACACTAAAATTGCCAATTATACCAGTTTTGTGAATATTTTTCCTGATTATTCGCCAAAAAATGGGCAAAATCTTGCTTTACCTGGCTATTTTTATTTACTTGATTATTGTTTGCAAAAATATTTTGCTAGCAAAACCAAAAACCATCATATCAAAAATTTTATTTTGGAGTTTGTGCAATTTCAAAGTTTTACCGATACAAATTTTTATGACACTTGGCAACAAAATTGTGGCTTAACTTTTGCCGATTATCTCAAAATGTCGATGCAATATCCAAATGGCAATTTGCTTTGTTATAAAAAGAAATTATCAAAAAAATTAGTAAAAATCACTGCTTTTCTGTTGATACTAACACTACTCTTAACAATAAAAATGTTGTATTTTGTTGATTAAGCAAAATAAATAAAAATGTTGCTTGGTTTTTATTTTTGTTTGTATTATAATTTTATTTGGGGATTTTTTAATAAATTAAAGTTCATTTATGTCTATAAATAAAGTAATATTGGTTGGTAATGTTGGGCAAGATCCCGAGGTTCGAACCACACAAGATGGCAGAGAAATCGCCAATTTTTCGCTTGCTACTTCTGAAAGCTGGAAAGATAAAAACAGTGGCGAAAAAAAAGATAAAACCGAGTGGCACAGAATTGTCATTTTTTCACAAGGTTTGGTTGGTATTGCCAAAAATTATGTCAAAAAAGGTAGCAAACTCTACATAGAAGGTGCTTTGCAAAGCCGTAAATGGACCGATAGCCAAGGCAACGAAAAAACTACCACCGAAATTGTTTTGCAAAATTATAGTTCTGTTTTACAAATTCTCGATAGAAACGATCGTCAAAATTCTGGCAACGACTATCAGTCAAGTCAATCTTCTGGTGGCAAAAACAATCAAATCGCTCTCGAAGATAACGACGACGAAATTCCGTTTTAGTGTTAAAGGAACTGTTTCATCCCAAATTATATTTCACTTTATTTGCCATTTTTGGTATAAATTTCAACTATTTTTAGCTTAATATGTTAAATATGAAGCTAAAAATAGTCAAAATTTCTCCTCAAAACTAGCAAAAAATTAAAACAAATTAGTGATGCAACAGTCCCAAAAAACGAAACAAAAATTTAAAATCTTGCAAATAAATTAACAAACAAAAACAACACAAACTTTTTAAAAGCCTTGTGTTGTTTGGTTTTTAAATTTTCTTGCTTTGTTATTTTTTTATTTTTATCACAAAAATTGTCAAAAATAGCTAAAAATCAAGTAAAATTATGACAAACATAGCCAAAATAATTGCTTATCAAATTTTAGATTCAAGAGGTTGCCCTACTTTAGAAGCAAAAATAACTTTACAAAACGGCATTTCTGCCACAGCTTCTGTTCCTTCGGGGGCTTCAACAGGCAAGCTAGAGGCTTGCGAACTTCGTGATAATAATCCAAAAATTTACTTTGGCAAATCGGTGTTAAAAGCGGTTGAAAATGTCAACACAATAATCGCCAGCAAACTTATTGGTTTTGATGGCTCAAAACAACAACAGCTCGATCAAATTTTGCTAGATCTCGATGGCACAGAAAACAAGGCAAACCTTGGTGCCAATGCTATTTTGGCGGTGTCGTTGGCGGCGGCAAAAGCTTATGCAAAAAATGCTAATCTTTCTTTATTTACCTATCTTGGTGGCGATTCTGCCAAAGTTTTGCCTGTGCCTTTGATGAATATTATCAATGGTGGCAAACATGCCAACAACAGCATTGATATTCAAGAATTTATGATTGCCCCAGTGGGTGCCGGCTCAATGTTTGATGCAATAAGGGCGGGTGCCGAAATATTTGCTTGCCTTAAAAATAATTTACATAAAAAAGGCTACAGCACCAGTGTTGGCGATGAGGGCGGGTTTGCTCCAAACTTTTCTTCGGCAACTCAAGCTCTTGATTTTATTTCACAAGCGGTGCATGAAGCACATTATAAGCTTGGATCTGATGTTTTGTTGGCTCTCGATTGTGCTTCTTCTGAATTTTATGAAAATTCTATTTACAATTTAGCAGGAGAAAACAAAAAATTAAACAGCACAGAAATTGTCGATTATTATCAAAAATTAGTCGATGCTTACCCAATTTTTTCTATCGAAGATCCGATGGCAGAAGATGATATTTTAGGCTGGCAACACATCACTCAAAAAATGGGTAGCAAAGTGCAGTTGGTGGGCGACGATTTATTTGTAACTAACCCAAAAATATTGCAACAAGGCATCAAACAAAAATTGGCAAATGCGGTCTTAATTAAACCAAACCAAATTGGCACACTCACCGAAACCTTGCAAACCATTGCCTTGGCGAAAGAAAATAATTATAACAACATCATCTCTCATCGCTCAGGCGAAACAGAAGATACCACTATCGCTCATTTAGCGGTGGCAACCAATAGCGGGCAAATCAAAACTGGCTCTTTATGCCGATCTGATCGCACCGCCAAATATAACGAACTACTACGTATCGAGCAAGAACTTGACTTACAAGCAGTTTATGCTGGCAATTGTCAAGGGCAATTTCGTTTCTTTTAGTGAGTGAAATATAAAAGCTCTGGGGCAATATTCCCTTTTTTTAGAAGAGGAATTTAGATCGAATGCGGGGCAATATTCCCCTTCCCGTGGAAGGGGAATATCCTAAGCACAACTTTTGCGAGAGAAATATAAAAGCACTCGATGTAAATTCCCCTTTTTTAGAAGGGGTGGATTTTTTTGCGACAGCAAAAAAAGACCAAGGTAGCGTCGGCAACACACGGTAGGAATTTGACTTGAATTAACATTTTTCCGTGTCTCCTAACACTACCCCGGCACTTCGTGCCACCCCTTAAGGGGAATTTAAATCGAGAACTGCTAGACGACACTACCCCGCCCGCTATCGCGGGCACCCCTTCATTAGTGCAGGGAATATTCGAGAACTGCTTGTTTATTTTAAAGACTTAATGTTGTATATGCAAAGCAGATCGCCACCAACTCGTAAAGTGAACTGCTTGGTAACCATTGGCACCACAACATATTTATCGCGTAAAACATAGGTCATTTGGGTTTCTTTGCCGTTAACATCAACAGAACTGATGGTTGGTATTGCCAAATTATCATTAGAAAACTGAAAGCTAGTTTCAATGCCGTTATCAAAAACCTTGATTGGCATAATATTTTCGGCACTACCAGCAAAACTATAATCAAAATTTAACTCGTTGCCCTCTGGATTTCGCTCGATAACACCCGGCAAAGGTTCGTCTATTCTTATTCTGGGAGTTTCTGAAGTTTTTGTAGGAGGAACAACAACAGGAACTTGTGGTGCAGGCATTTTCACTGCCACATTAGGCAAAGCAAGTTGTGGAGGCATTGGCAAAGATTGCCCGATTTGTGGGTAAAAAAACCGCACAGTATAGACCAAATCTTCGTCGGCTTTGCCTGTAAATTCGTCGGAGCGAATATCGAAATGATAGGTTCTTTTGTTGCTGATGATGGTAACATTGGTGTGGGCCGCCACCGCTAATGGCCTGATAAACAATCGCTTGCCCGAAGGAGTGAGTCGCCAAGCAAAAGATTCGCCAATAGAAATGGTTTCAATTTCTTCGTCTTCGGCAAATTCAATAAAAGATTGATAATTGTAATAAAATTTTAACTCATAAACTTCGTTTGGATTGTAAACCAAGGTGCGAATTCTGGAGTCGGTAGTGATTGGTGTTTGAGCAGAAGCAACCCGCCAAATAACAAAAAATATCAAGAAACTTTTTGCCAAAAATTTTGCCAAAAACTTTATAAATATTTTTGACGAAAAATTTATAAAAAAATTAGTCGCAAAAAAGCTTGTAATAAAATTAATCTTCATATAGTTTTTCTTTGATTTCTAAACCAGAAACTTCAAAACCCAAAGGGTTAATTAATCTTTCTTCTGGAGTAAATACTTTATCATCGGGATAAAAATTAAATTCAATAGTCACTTCTTCTATTTTTTTGCCAGAAGGAATGCCTGGTATGTTGCTTACTTGCTTAATCACGGTTAATACCGCCTTGTTAGATGCTTGTTTGTTAATGCTTTTTACCCTCACCTCAATGGTGCCCTCTTTAAAAGTTTCTGGATTAACTTTTGATAAAAAACCAGAATTAATGTTGGGAGTTGAAAATAAACGAATCTTTTCTTTTTTTTGCGGATAAGAAGATTTGTCGAAGCTAAAATAGGCATGCACAAATTCGTTTAAAAAATATTTTTCTAACAAGCTAAACTCATTGCCCGCCCCAGCAACTGGCATTCCGAGATTGCTGTTGTTTGGCTGTTGCAATAAATTAGTCATACCCGTGTTTTTATCGAGCTCTATAACATAAGGTTCGAGAGTTTTTGATGATAGCACCTGTCTTACAAATAAAACGGCAATAGCAACAGAAAACATCGCGATAAGTGCAAATAGAAACAAAATATTTCTTTGTATTAAAACCGATTGATAGCGATTAGAATACCATGTTTTAATTTTTTTATAACTTTGATCGTTAGACATTGGTGATGTTAAATTTTTCTTTACAAAAACTAAAACAACTTTAATAATATTTTATTTTTAATCAAGTGAAATTTAATATTTAATTTAATTTTCTTTATATGGCATCACTAAATCAAGAAAAAATGTCGATTTTACAAAAGCTAGAACACTTAAATTGGCTGTTGATTGCATTAATTACCACCTTGGCTTTTATTGGCTTTGTTGTTTTATATTCAGCCGCGGGAGGCTCTTTTTATCCTTGGCCGATTCGACAAATAGGATTTTTTTGTTTATTTTTTCCGTTGATGATTATTATTGCCATTACCGATATTAAAATTTGGTTTAAAGCCTCTTATTGGTTTTATGCCATCGCCCTTGCTATGGTTATTACCGTTGATATTATGGAACAATTAAGCCATAATGCCATGGGGGCAACCAGATGGATTCGCCTAGGGCCAATCAAAATACAACCATCTGAGCTGATGAAAGTATGCACCGTTTTTGCTTTGGCTCGTTATTTTTACAACACCGAAGCCAAAGATATTGGCAAAATTCAGTTTGTGATTGTGCCATTATTATTAATTTTGGTGCCTACAGCTTTTATTTTTCACCAACCAGATTTGGGCACGGCAACAATATTGATGATGGTTGGAGTTTCTATTTTATTTATAGCAGGAGTGAAAATGTGGAAATTTATTTCGGCAGGTTTTATAGCTTTAATTTCTATTCCTTTTGCTTGGCATTTTTTGTTGCACACTTACCAAAAAGAACGAGTGTTAATATTTTTAGATCCCACCAGAAACCCTTTAGGTAGCGGTTATAACATAATTCAATCGAAAATTGCCATCGGTTCGGGCGGTATGTTTGGCAAGGGTCTGCTTAACGGCACTCAAGGTCAACTCGATTTTTTACCAGAAAAACAAACCGATTTTATTTTTACTATGCTTACCGAAGAATTGGGTTTTTTGGGCGGAGTTGGCACTATTGCCATTTATTGTGCTATCATTATCATTTGCATTAATATTGCCATCAAAACCAAACACGAATTTGGCCGGCTTTTAGTGATGGGAGTGGTTAATATCTTTTTTGTGCATATGTTTATCAACATTGGTATGGTAATGGGTCTGTTGCCTGTGGTTGGGGCCCCCTTGCCTTTTGTTTCGTATGGTGGCACCATTATTGGCTCGATGATGATTGGTTTTGGTATGATTCTTAATATCGATTTAAACAGCAACACCGATTTACGAAGTTAATAAAGCATTGTTTAGTCTAAAAAGCACTTCTTCTTTGCCTAAAATATCGAGAATTTCAAAAATACCGCCAGCAGAAGTAGAAGAAAAGGTAAGAGCAATTCGCAAGGCAATGCCAAAATCTTTGATTTTTAAATTTGTCTTCACAGAAAAATCATGAATCGCCTGCTTAATTTCGGCAAGTTGCCAATTGTTTATTTGGCTAAACATTTGCTTTAATTGTTGCAAAATTTCTTGTTTATTTGCCAAAAGTGCCGAATCGGCCTGATTAATTTGGCATTGATTATGCTCGTAGTAAATCGAACAAATATCAGCTAACTCCGTGAGTAAAGAAGTTTTTTCTTTGGCGAATTTTAGCACCGATAAAAATTTTTGCTCTTCTTGCTGAGTGGGTTTTTTTGGCAAAAAAGGAGTGATTAAATTTAGCAAATCGTGTTCGTGATAATTTTTAAGATAATGATTGTTTAAATGATTCAGCTTAGCAAAATCAAATCTTGCAGGAGATTTGCCAATGTTTTCGATATCAAACCAAGCGATAGCATTTTCATCGCTAATAATTTCGTGATTGCCACAAGACCAGCCCAAACGAAGTAAATAGTTTCGTAGAGCTTGCGGTAAGTAGCCCTGCTCTTTATATTCTAGCACAGAAGTTGCCCCGTGTCTTTTAGAAAGCTTAGCACCGTCGGCACCGTGTATTAAAGGAATGTGGGCAAATTGTGGCACCGGCCAGTTGAGAGCTTGATAAATAACTTGTTGTCGAAAAGCATTGGTAAAGTGATCGTTGCCTCGAATAATGTGAGTAATTTTCATATCGTAATCATCAACCACCACAGCAAACATATAGGTTGGAGCTTGATCGCTTCTTAACAATACTAAGTCGTCTAATTCGTTGTTGGCAACACTCACTTTGCCTTGCACTAAATCAGATATCGTGCTAAAACCTTCTTGGGGAGCTTTAATACGAAGCACAGGCTGAACGGCACTGTGTTGCGACATTGCTTTGTTTCGCCAAATGCTTTGAAAACGAAAAACCTCGCCTTTGCTTTCTGCCTGCTTTCGTCGCTCTTCTAGTTCTTCAACCGCCGTATAGCATAAATAGGCCTCGTCTGTTTCAAGCAATTGCTTGGCTACTTGTTGATGCCTTGCTTGATTTTGACTTTGTAAAACTGGCTTTTCGTCATAAGACAAACCAAGCCAAGCCAAGCCCTCTAAAATAACATCGATTGCTTGTTGAGTTGATCGTGATTTGTCAGTATCTTCGATGCGCAATAAAAACTTGCCGTGATGATGTTTGGCAAACAAATAGTTAAATAAAGCAGTTCTCGCCCCGCCAATATGCAAAAAACCAGTGGGAGATGGTGCGAATCTTACAACAACAGACATTATAAAATTTCGTTAAAATTAAAATAAAGATGGAAAATGGTATTAAGGTTAATTAAATACCTAAAAATGTATTTTAAGTTGAAATGGTATTATAAGGCAAGAAATTTTTAAAAATTTAATTTGTTTGCAAATTTAAATTTATGCAGCACCACCTTGATTATTTTTGCCTCCTGAACTGTTTTGATTATCTGAAGCTTGATCTTTTTCTTTGCCTTTTTGATAACCTTTCGAAATAGCATCTTTGCCACCGCGCACCGCCATATCTCGACCAATTTTTTCTGCCCCACCCATAACATTGCCAATTTTTTTGCCAATACCCTGTATATTTTGTTTTAAGGCATTTAGCATTTTAGTAGAATCGGCAGCTCCTGTGAGACTTGAAGCAAGGGAGGTGATATATTCGAATATTTTATAAAAAATAAAAGTAATTAAAGCTAATTTAAACATAGATTTTAGTCTTTTTGCACCATCATCTTGAAAAACAGTTACAACTAAATTAAATGGCTGTAATGGTATTTTTTTCACTACTTCTACATTGTTTTCTATTAATCCCGCTTCTGCCATTGCACAAATAGCACTTGTTTCTTTTGGTTTTATTTTATTTTGGGTTGCGGGATTGTTATCGTTGTCAAAAACATTATCTCTTTCATCGCAATTGATGTTTTGAAAATTACCATCAAAAGAACTATTTAAAGCTACAAATTCAGCATTGCCAATCATAGCATTGTCTATTACAGTAAGAAACAAACCAAGGTAAGCAAAAATTATGACTGGCTGAATAATATAGCCCATAATTTGAGAAAGCCATTGTTGAAAAATATGTTGAGTTCTATTAAACATTAAACAACAAAAAGCAAGTGGCGAAATATAAACCAAAATACTCAGCACAATAATGGTAACAATAATTAAATGCACAACTCTCAAAGCAATTAAAATCATAAAAAATGCAAACACAACACTGGCTAGCATAAAAGCGAAACCTAACCCGCCACTAAAAAAACCAACCACAATCATTTTCAAGAAATTCGGCACATTAGTGTCGGCAGAATAACCAAGTAAATGAGATATTTTGCAATCAAAAGTATCAAAAATTCTGAGATATTCTTTACCAACTGGATATGTTTTTGTAACCACACCATTTTCATCAACTGGCGGAAAAATGCAACCGTCGCTACTTTTTGATAATCTTGGTGTTGCTGATTTTGTTGCATCATAAACCTTGTTTTCAGATTGCCTTACTACAGGTTGAAAAACTAGTTCTGCAAATTCTAATGGGGCTTCAAATGCCACTTTCATAAAATAATTTTCCCAGGCATTGCCGAGAGCAAAAAAACTGACTATGGCAATTTTAAACACAAAAACTGCTAGAGTTTTTTTGTTAAGCATTTCGTTTACCTGATTTCCTGCAAAAAGCATTAACAAACCAAATAAAGCCACACTAAGAGTAAGGGCGACTTTTATTGTATTTTGAAAATTTTCGCGTAATTTTAAGAAAACTGATTTACCATCAGGACTAGTGCCAGGAGAATTTATGGCTCCACTGTTACATACACCATATTTTCGATATTCTTCTAATTCATAATCTTGATCGTCATTGCAAATAAGTGCTCGCTTTGCTAATAAATAGTTTTCGAGAGTTTCTTTTAAACATTGCACCATGGGAGCAGTAAGATTTCGTGATTTTTTTTGCACTATAATATCACTTTGTGAAAGATCTTGCAAATTTCTACCACCACTAATGGCAGAAGATCTAAACAAAGAATCACCAACAAAATTACGACATGCTAAGCTTAAATAACTATTACTAGGCAAATTAATGCGCATAACTCCATTGCTACTTTTTGCACAATGAGCTAAATGCTGACAAAAATTGGCAACAACTGTTTTTACTTTAGGAGTTGAAGTGTCTTGATGATCAATAGATTCAAATTTTTTCTCTGTGCCACCAGAAAGGTAATGATCGTAAGGACAATGATTGTTTGTTCTGGCACAAATATATTCGGGATTTTTTTTGCTAGAAAAAATTTTATAAGCGGTTTCTTGAATATCGCCTATTTTACAATTATCATCGCCTAAAGAACAAAACTTGTATTTGTGTTGCTGTTTATAAGTTTTAGCAGAATCAGAAACCAGCTTCTGCTCTATACAAATAGAAGTTTGAGCTTTTCTTTTGCAACATTGATAAGCAATATTTTCTTTGGCTTCGCTACCCGGAACTCCGCGTAAAAATCTATCGCAAGCATAATTAATAGAAAGAGAATTTTTTGCGACTTCCGAAATCGAACCTCTCACATAATATCTTTGTTTGTCAGTGGCATAACCCAAATAACGGATTCTTCGATTTGGGTCATGCTCCCATGGGTTTTTGCATCCTTCGTCATTGTCTTCATATTCTATGCCCCCAAACCAATATTCTCGATAATATTGATTTGTAATATGAGGCTTGGTTACTTTTCTTAATTGAGCTGTATTGGTATAATCAAAATGAAATTTTGAAGAAAGAACTTCGTTTGGCGAATTTGGAATTAAAAAGCCATTAGTAAATTTGCCATATTTCTTACATTCCTCTTGACTTTTTTGAAATTCTCCTGGATTAGTAAATAAACTTTTTAAACAGCCATAATAAGATGTATCATCGTCAACCTGCCATTGCTGTTTTGGTTTATCCCACTTCCAAGTTACCCATTCTGACCCGCACATTTGATTGGTTTGAAAAGAAGTATTAGCTTTTGCAAATTTTTCTGCTATTTGGCTATAATAAGTAATTGTTGATGCTATGAATGTGAAGCAACTTGCATATGATGCGGCAACACTTGTAATACATATTGGGCCAAGAATTGTACATGTCCCAGGGGGAATAGGAATGCAAGCTGGTGCCGAAGCTGCAACAGATGAATTAGATGCAGCATCATAACAAAATACAAGACCATCAAGGATTGTAGTTAAACTAGCCTTAGCTAAAAAACCCCCTCCTTTTACTTTTTTTGGATGTTTTTTTGCAACTCCAGATGTAAAATTTTTTATTTTACTGATATTTCTAGAAAAAAAGCCTGCCTTTTTTACATTATCTGCAACCGCAACAACATTGGCAGTGGCCGTTGCCACAGCAGAACAAGCAAATGAACCAGAGAGAGAAGATGTCAGTCCTAAAATCATAGTTGCACCCCAAACCTCCATATGAGGTAGAAAAAAATTTGAACAGGTTTCGTTACTTAAATCATCGACAAAATCTTCTGAACCAAGAGCTGGTATAAAAAAACCACCCCCGTCATTAGAATAGTCTTCTGTTCGCATATCGTTACTATGAGTGGCATGTCCCAAATTACCTACATTGCATTTTTTGTAGTTTTCATCGTAAGAAGAAGAATAGATAGTTTGTTTTATATTGTTTTGATAATTGCCATTATATTCTCCCGAAGAATCATATACATTGGCAAATTTAATTACTCCTGTATCTCCTTTGGCAAAATAAGATGTTTTTTCTTTAAAAGCTTGCGGATTGTCTTTTACTTCTCTGAAATCTTTGTAAAATTGATATAAATCATGTCGATGCGAAACTCCACCTGGAGCAGTACAATTCATGATCAGTGGAATCCTTAAAGGTGCAGCACCATAAGCTATTTTACCAATAGTACCATTACTAACCCTAGATTGTGCTTGCCTTTCATCACAAAGACCTTCCAAACCTATAAATCCATCACATTCATCAATTCTTCTTTTGTTGTTTATGTCTGCGACAGTGCATTTTTGCCTTCTAGAAAAACGAATGCCGTCGTAAAGATCTGCATTTTCCACTTCTTTGTCTTGTATTGAGTTGATTATGTGTTTTATTAAAATACCAAACATTGCATCTGGTCTATCAAGAGGCGGTGGCAAAGGTATAAGAGCGGAATTGCAAGGAAAGCTAATAAAAAGAGCAAAAAGACCAATAATAATTTGCTTGATGTTTTTTATTCTAGACAGAAATTTCATTGAATCTAGCAATAATATTGTTAAGATTAAAATTATTAACCTTAAATGCGGTTCTATTCACAATCAAGCAAGAAGAAACCTCTAAGATGGTGGCAATTTCTTGCATATTATTTTCTAATAAGGTTTTTCCTGTGCTTACTAAATCAACAATAAAATCGGCCAAATTAAGCCAAGAAGCAATTTCTACCGATCCACTCAATTTCACAATTTCGGCCTGAATGCCTTTTTGACTAAAATAATCAGAAGTGATATTGACATATTTTGTGGCTATTCTTAAAGAAGTTGCTTGAGCTAAATTTAGTTGACTGTTTTTTTTGCCAGCAATAGATAAGCGACATTTGCCAATTTTTAAATCAAGCATTAAAAAAATCTGCTTAGAAGGAAATTCAGAAAGCACATCAAAACCACAAATACCAAGATCTGCCCCGCCAAATTTCACAAAAGTAGCAACATCAAAACTTCTTACTTTAATTATTTCGAGATTTTCTAGGTTGGTGGCAAAAAAAAGTTTTCTGGAGTTTTCGTTAAAAAAATCAGGCTCGGGCTGTAAATTTATTTTTTTAAACAACGGCAAAAGATCTTGCAAAATTCTGCCTTTTGGCACAGCCAAGGTAATTTTTTTCATTATCAAAAATTTTTATAATATCGCAATAAACAACCCAAGCTATTAAAACTTTGTTTTGTGTTTAGTGTTGTTTGATTAACATAATGTTGATAACCTAATTGCAAAACCAATCTATCAAAAACTTTATTGGCAGTAAAATCGTAGCCAATATTGATTTCAGAGGTATTTTCTCGAAAACTCTTACCCAAATATCTTTTGCTATTTTTATTGCTGTTACCCAGCAACAAACTATATTTTTTAACAAAAGTAGTAATTAAATTCACAGAAAAATAACTATCGTCAATATTAGAATTGCCATCAACATTGATGATTTTAGCATATTCTATAACATTTTCAAAATCAAGATCTTTTTTTAATTTATTATTGTAATTTATGCCAAAAACCCAGCCATTTTGCCTTTTTAAAATATTTACAGGCAAATTACTTCGTTTAGAATTAACATTTAAACTAGCGAAAGCCAGATGATAACTTAATTTTTCGTTATTGGCAAAATCAAAAATAATATCGGTAGCTAAATTAAAAGAATCGAGTTTTTTGGTATCTCCCGCCTTAGATTGTTTTGGCGATTCGATGGCAATTTGATGAAATAAAGTCTTGTCAAGATTGGTGCTGTCGTTGGTAAATAAACCAAAAGAAAAGTTATATAAACCAACGGTTTTAGCATTACCAACCTTTTGCACTGCAGTAAAACCAAGCTTATTGTTTAAAGAATATTGATTGGGAGTTTTATGAATCCAGATGCCACGATTCCATCGCCAAGCAGTGCCGAAATTGCCCGAAAATTTACCAGCGATAATTGCAGAATTTTGATGGGTATATTTTAAATTAAGTTCTCCTATGGTGATGTCGGTGTTTTCAAAGGTGCGATCACCGCCACCATAAGCAGAATTAAATCTTCGGGCAGACTGATTTGGGCTGTCAAACCTGCCCATTCTTATAAAACTATTTAACTCAAAATTTTTAGTGATATCAAGTGAAGAAATTAATCTAATATTGCCGTTGGTGTCGGTAAAATTATTGTTAATGTTGTTATTTTGATTATTATCAATAAAAGAAGCATCGGCAATAATTCGGTTGCGAAAAATTTTTGGCTTAATATCTTCGTCAATAATAAGAGGTTTAACTAATAATTCTGTCTTTTTTTTCGAATCAAAAATAGCTGGATTTAGAAATATTTTATCGTCTTCTTCAAGGGATTGCGGTTTTGCTATGGGAAGTTCTTCATCTTCGACGATATCTTTTAAAACACCCAAATTGCTAAAATCTGGCAAATCATCTTCATTATTATTGGTATTTTCTGTGATGTTTTCTTGAGTGTCATTATTGTTATTTACAGCATTATCAACAATATTTTTCGCCAAATTTTGAGCAAAAACATTATTATTGACAGGCAACAAAAATAATATACTAAAAAGACAAAAATATAGATATTTTTTTCGACTGTTTCTTAATAACATATTAAAGCCATTTTAACAGCATTTTGAATTAGAAGGTTACATAATTTTAAACTATAATTTTTGACAAAGCAAATAAAAATTTTAATTTTTTTATCAATTTAAATAATATTAGTTTTGTTTATCATTTAATATTTCTTCTAAAGCAAGAGAGGAGCTGTAAAGCCAGTGGTGGTAATGCTGATTTTCTTTGCTAAAAATATTATTAAAATGCCGATTAAAAACTATGGTTAGTTGTTGCATATGAAGGTTAAATTGACCAGAAAATTCGAGCACTTTGTAGCCGAAAAAGTGCAATTGTTGTTTGATTTGAGAAATATTTTGATGACAATCGCCCAAGCTAAATTGAATAAAATCTTTTTGACAATTAATTTTTGGAAAAAAACCAACCCCATTTTTGGCTAAAAATTGCCAATCAAACAAAATCGAAGGGTCTTGCTTGCGGTTTAGCAGTTGAGAATCGTTAAAATAAGCAATATCGCTGTGGCCCAAAATATTGCAAGGCGAAATGTGATATTTTTTACTTAAATATTGCAACAAATCAAGCCCTGCCTGCAATTGTTGCGAAGTGAAAGGTAAAATTTCGGGTTGCGGATTAAGAAATTCGATGCCGATAGAATTAATATTTAAGCCATCTTGTTTTTGCCAATAACTAGTGCCAGCATGATAGGCAAGGTCATTTTCGGCAACTAATTGCAAAATATTGCCAGCAAAATCAATCAAAAAATGAGCACTCACTTGATGTTGCACAAGCATTGCAATTGCTTTTTCAACAGAATCGCTGGCTATGTGATGCAAAATTAAATATTGAATTTTTCTTGGTTGATGAAAAGCTTGATAACAAAAGCTTGGCAAAGAGTTTTTGGCAATAATCATAACAAAGAAAAAACGATTTTTTCTAGTTCTTTTTCATCAGTCTCCCCTTCTATTTTGGCTATTTGTTCATGTTTGCTGTTGAAAAAAAGTGTGAGCGGAATTGATTCGGGATAATAATTTTTACGATCTAAATAAATGTTATCAAAATGAAGATTTTTGGCTATTTTTAGGGTTTTTTTATGATTTTTTTGCGGATCGTCAACCGAAATGCCAATAATATGAAATTTTTTCGCAGTATTTTTTTGTTGCAAAGCATTGAGATTGTGCAGTTGTTGCTTGCAAACACTACACCACCAAGTCCAGTAAACAAGCACCACAGGGCGATTTTGATAGTTGGTGTAATTGATAAATTTTTTATCATCAATAGTTTTGTGATTGAGAGTTTGTGCTAAATTAAAATTGTCGCTTTCTGCCCAAGCAAAAAAAGGAGCAAAGAGAGAGAAAGAGAAAAAAAACAGAATTGCTATGTTTTTTTGTACAAGAAACATAAAAAATATTAATGTTGATTTTTTAGCCATTTCGCCATTTCAAGAGCGGAATAGCAAATAATGGCTTGTGCCCCTGCTCTTTTAATGGCAATGAGTTGCTCAAAACACAATTGATAAAAATCAAGATTATTATGTTTCGCCAACAGCTTTAACATTGTGTGCTCTCCACTCACTTGATAACCAAAAACGGGCAAAGAAATTTGTTGGCTCGCTTGATAAATAATGTCAAGATATGAAATTGCTGGTTTAATAATGATGGCATCCGCCCCTTCGCTTGCATCGAGAGCGATTTCTAGAAAAGCCTCTTTGCTGTTGCAATAGTTGAGTTGATAAGATTTTTTATGAGCTTGTTTTAGGTTGCTTGCCGAACCAACCGCCTCACGAAAAGGGCCATAAAGATGCGAGGCATATTTAGCAGAATAAGCAAAAATACCAACATTTTGATACGAATTATTATCGAGATAATGGCGAATTTTGCCAATTCGGCCATCCATCATATCAGAAGGAGCCACAAAATCTGCCCCTGCTTTTGCCAAAGCCAAAGCCTGCAAGCATAATATTTCGATGGTTTCGTCGTTTAAAACTTCTTGATTTTCATTAATTAAACCGTCGTGACCATGGGTTGTGTAGGGGTCGAGAGCGACATCTGCAACAACTAGCAATTCTGGCACTTCTGCCTTGATTTGCCTGATAGCTTGGCAAATTAAATTATGATGATTGTGAGCTTCTTTACCCATTTCGCATTTTAAGCCATCTGCAACCACAGGAAACAACATAATAGCACAAATGCCTTGTTGATAAGCTTCTATGGCTTGCTTCACCAGCAAATCGGGGCTAAAACGAAAACAATCGGGCAAAGCAACAATGGGCTGACAAATATTTTGCCCGGCAACCACAAACAAAGGCAAAATTAAATGATGAGCACTGATGCTATTTTCGGTAAGTAAATCTCGTATAGCTTGATTTTGCCTGTTTCTTCTTGGTCGAGATGCAGGAAAAGATGCAGAGTAAGGAAGCATAAATTACATTCTATCGGTTAAATCAACTACTCTAATTAATTCTTTTAAATCTATGTGGCCCGCCACAACTTTTTGCAAGCCATCTTCGACAATTGGCACAAAACCAGTACTTAGAGCATATTTTAACATTTCTTTTCTGCTAGCAGAAGCAACAATCATTTCGTCTAGTTCGCGATCAAAAGGTAAAATTTCTGATATCGCCATTCGACCTTTGTAGCCATGACTACATCTGTCGCAACCAACCGCCTGATAAAGCTGAGTAACATTAGCATATTTTGGACCTAATAATTTTTTTTCAAAATCGGTGATAGGCTGTTCTTTTTTGCAATACACACAAAGTTTTCGAGCCAATCTTTGAGCAATAATACCAATTAAAGCCCCAGAAAGCAAATAGGTTGGCACCCCAATATTCATCAGCCTTGGAATGGCACTTAGGACATCGTTGGTATGAAGCGAACTATAAACTTGGTGACCAGTCATAGCTGCCTGAATGGCGGTGATAGCGGTATCTTTATCACGAATTTCGCCCACCAAAATAACATCGGGATCTTGCCTTAAAATTGCCTTAATGCCGGTAGCAAAATCCATACCAATATCGTGGCGAATGTTGGACTGACGAATTAGAGGAATGCGGTATTCAACCGGATCTTCTAAGGTCATAATGTTTTTATCGATAGAATTGATGTAGTTTAAAACTGTATAAAGAGTGGTGGTTTTACCAGAGCCGGTAGGACCGGTAAGAATGATGACACCCTCTGGTCTTTGCACGATTTTTTTTAAAACATTGTTAGAATTTTCTGAAAAACCAAGTTTTTCAAGAGTCATTATAGATTGCTTTTCATCAAGAATTCTCATCACAATGTTTTCGCCATTGATGGTGGGCTGAGTTGACACCCTAAAATCAATTTTTCGACCTAAAATTTCGGTTTCGATTCGACCATCTTGCGGTTTGCGGTTTTCGGCAATATTCATATTTGACATAATTTTGATACGCACCGCGATTGCCGACCAATAATCTTTGTGCACACTGCGAATTTGCACCATTTTTCCATCGATACGATAACGAATTCTTAAAAATTGAGCTTCTGGCTCAAAATGCAAATCAGAAGCCCCATGATGCACGGCATCGTTTAAAATAACATCAACCAATCTAACCATCGGGCTTTTATAGTCGCCACGAAGCTCGTTTTCGTTGGTGCTTTTACTTGTTCCGCCACTTTCAATTTCTTTTAAAATGCCTTCAATAGACATTTCGTAGTCAAAATATTGATCGATGGCATGCATTATGTCGGTTTCTGGCACGAAAACGGGATCGATACGAAAATTTGGCGGAAAAAATCTACGCACCTGATCGATAGCGATAATATCAAATACATCAACCATCGCCAAAACAATTGACTCAGAATTATAAGAAACGGGCATTAATTTGTTTTGCACAGCAAAATCTTTGGGAATTTTCTTAACCAATTTAGGATCGATATAAGATGATTTGATATCGAATTTTTTAATGCCAACCGACTCGTTTAAAATTTCACCCAAAGCCCCTTCCGAAACAAAGCCCATATCAACTAAAATAACACCCAAGCTTTTATTGCCACCAAGCCTTTCTCTTTCTTTGATGGCAATGTTTAATTGATCTTCAGAAATAACTTTTTTATCGAGTAATTTGCTACCTATATCAGGGCCAGTGGTTTTTGACATAAAAATTGTATATTATATTTTCAACAAATTTTGTTAGAATTAATTGTGGAGTTTAATTTTTTGATGTCAAGTTATAGTATAAAATTTTATATGAATTTTATTTTTATGAAAATTGCTCACACAAAATTCGCTCTTCTAGCGAATGATTAGCATCAAATAAAATTGTGGCAGAAGAGTTAAAATCTTGCCTTATCTGCACTTGCACCACATTTTTAACTTCTTTCCAATCGGCAGTAACACTGGCAGATCTGGTTTTATGTTCGAGCAAATCAAGAGAAATAACACTCTGATTTGGAAGCAAAGCTCCACTCCATTTTTTAGGACGAAAAGGGCTGATAGCAGTGAGGGCCAAAATTGGGGCCCCAAACGGAATAATCGGGCCACCAACCGAAATGTTATAGGCGGTGCTACCAGCAGGAGTTGCCACTAAAATGCCGTCGGCTATTAGGTGATTTAGCCTTTCTTGTTGATTGATTTTGATACAAATTTTGCAGGCCTGACTGGTTTGTCGAAGCAACGAAACTTCGTTAAAAGCAATGTGCGAAATAATTTCGTGATCGATGGTTTTTGCTTGCATCAAGAGCGGGTGCAAATTGTTGATGTTAGCCAGATTAATTTTTGCTAAAATATCATCAGAATCAACATCAAAACTATTCATCAAAAAACCCACCGTGCCACAATTAATGCCATAAATCGGCACATTTTTTTGATAATAATGATGAAGCAAATGAAGCATCAAGCCATCGCCACCAATAGCAATAACTAAATCGAAATCAAAGTTATGGGCAAAATTGCGGGAATTATCATTAAGATTAATGAAATTATGATGTTTAAGTAAAAAATCTTGTAAAACTAGGGCTTTTTTGTTGTGATAAGCAGAAATAGTGGCGATTTTTTTCATTTTGTCATAATTTGGTGATTTTTTAAACTATGCAATAAAATTGCCGTGGCAACAGAAGCATTAAGGCTTTCTACTTGCGAGTTGGTGTGAATATTAACCAATAAATCGCAATTTTTTGCCACTAACTGCCGAATACCAGCACCTTCGGAGCCAACCACAATAGCTAATGGCTGATATTTTTTGAGATCTGCTAAATTGCTGGTGCCTTTGGCACTTAAGCCAACAGACCAATAGCCTAATTCTTTTAATTTTTGCAATAAATCGCTAAAATTAGTCGCTTCAACTAAATTGGCAAACTCAATATTGCCAGCAGAAGCTTTGATGATGGTGTTGTTTTCGAGGCAAGAATTGTGTTTGCTAAAAACAATATGCAAAACATCAAAAGCCACCGCACTTCTAATGATTGCTCCAATATTTTGCGGGTCAGAAAGTTGATCGAGAAATAAAATATTAGGTAGATTATTTGTATTTTGATGGAGCTGTTGCAATAAATAAAACTGGCTTTGCATAGCGATTTTGCTAGCTTCAATAGCAATTCCTTGATGCACAGAGCCATTGCCTAAAAGATTATCAAGAAATTTATTATCAACAATTTTTACCAGCTTGTTTAGCTTATCTAATTGTTTTTTTTGCAAGAAATCAAGCAAAATTGCCTGATTATTTTTGCTAACAAAAATTTGATAAACCTTTCTTTTTTGCAGAGTTAAAGACAAAAAAACTGGGTGCTTGCCATAGATAAAAATATTGTTATTTTGAAAATTATTTCGTTGCATTGATTTTGTTGAAAATAATAAAGTTTTTTACTAATTCTAAATTCCCCGCACTAACGAAGGGGTGCGGGGTAGTGTTGGCAAGTAAGAACTGGGGGCAAATTCCCCGCACTAACGAAGGGGTGGCGGGCGAAGCCCGACGGGGTAGTGTCGGCAACACACGGCAGGATCTCTTCGAAAAAACATCTGCGATCGGCTCCTAACACTACCCCGTCGACCTTGCGGTCGCCACCCCTTCCACGGGAAGGGGAATTTTGCCCCCAGTTCTTACTTGCAAACACCACCCCGTCGGGCTTTGTCGGCCACTAAGCACCAAAAAAAAGAGAATTATAAGATATTAGTTAGTAATTTTTTCTGGTTGAGAAGGTTGTTCTTGATTTTGGCTAGCCACATCTGGGCTTTCGCTTGCAGATTGGTTTGTTGCTGTTGATTTTTCATCAAGAGTTTTTTCTTCAACCTTTTCTTCGATAACTTTCTCTTCAACTGGCTTTTCTTCTGATTTAGTTGGAATAAGAATTTTGATATTAGCATCTTTAACTAAATTGCCGATAACTTTTTCAACTTCATTTTTTAATAAAACTTGTTTTATTTTTTCTTTGTAATCTTCTAATTCGAGTTTTTCGGGCGATTTAAGGCTAATTTTTTTAACAATTAACCATTCATCACCAACCGCAAATGGTTGCGAAACTTCTTGCTCTTTTAAAACATTAAGCACCGCCACAATTTCTGGCTTTATTTGATCTTCAGCAATAAAATTTTCGGATGCAGAAAAATTGGCTTTATCTTTGGAATATTTTTTTAAAGCATCAACAAATTTTAGAGCTTTCTTTTTGGCAAAAATTTGTTGATAAACTTTTTTTGCTTCTTCTTGATTTTCCACAGTTATTTGTTGAAAATAATATTCGTTTTTAGCATTAAATTGCCCGCTAATTTCATTGAATTTGTCAAGAATTTTTTGCTCATCAATAGAATTTTTGGTGAGAGAATCAAGATAGGTGTTGCGTATGAGCTTGGTTTTGAAATTACTAACTTGTTCTTCTATTTCTGCCATATTAATTACAGAAGAAGTTTTTGTTTCTAACAAAATTTTTTTATCGATATAAACATCTCTAATTAAAATTTCTAATACCGAGGTCGACAAATTGCTAAGATCAATGTTTTCGTTAGCAGAAAGCAAAGTTTTATATTTTTGCTCAACTTCTTTTTGATAAATATTTTCACCATTAATTTCAGCAATAATATTATCGGTATTTTGGTTGCCGGCCTTATTGAAAAAAGAACCTTGATTAAATTTTTGAAATGCAAAAAAAATAATAATAATTACAACGGCAATTATTAAAAAACCTTTATTGTTGGTTTTCTTTTTGGCATAAAGTTGTCTCATAAATATAAATTTGAAATTGTATAATTTGGAATAGCACTATATTTTTGACATATATTTTTAATTTTGTCAAGGTCAACTGTTTGAGAAAATGAAATTTTTAATTCATGAGTTAAAATACCGCCAGTTACTAACAAACTAGCGATCTGAAAATTATTAGCTCCTAAAATATCAGTTTCTAAACCGTCACCAACAGCAATTATGCTAGATTTATCTGGTTTTTCTAGCAAATTGTGCAAAACTTCATAAATTTTTGCCTTGGGCTTGCCATAATAAAACACTTCTCCGCCTAGATTTGCATAGTGTTTAGCCATAACTCCTGCACAAATTATTTTTTGACCATTTTGTTTAACCACCATTAAATCAGGATTAGCGCAAATCATAGGCAGATTGTGTTTTTTTGCTTCATTTAATAACGGAATTTTTTCGGTTAAAGTAGAATTATCATCATCAAAACCAGTGTTTAAAATAAAACCAGCCGAAGAAATATCAACTTCTTGATAAGATAAACCCGCAAGTAAATCGCGATCTTTTACAGGGCCGGCATAGCAATATTTTTGCTTAAAAAGGGCAAAATTATTTTGCTGATTTTGTTGAAGATCAAAATAAACCGCCTCACCAGAAGTAAGAATAAAACTATATAAACTTTTATCGATGCCCATTTTTGTTAAAAAATCCGCCACCTCTTGGCTTCTTCTGGGGGCATTAGAAAGTAAGCAGACAGTTTTTTTGGCTTTTTTAAGATATTGCAAAGTCGACAAAACCTGCGGGTAAAGAGCGGTGCCATCGTGAAGCACACCCCAAATATCTAAAATAAAATATTGATATTTATCGAGCAAAGACTTGATGCCATTGATATTTTTGACGGAATTAATCATTTTTTTAAAAAACTCCAAGTTGTGTTTTGTGAATTGTCGGCAATAACAATGCCTTTTTGCAAAAGATCGTCTCTAATTTTGTCTGCCAAAGCAAATTGTTTATTTTTTTTATGTTCTTGTCTTAACTCTAGCATTTTTTCGATTTCGGCATGATCAATAAAAGTGGTTTTTTGCTGTTTTTGTTGCAAATAATCAACATCAAGCAAACCAAGAAAATGCAGGTCAGAAGCCAATTGCCATTTATCGCTGTGATTTTTGGTGAGCTGATGTAAAAAAGCAAAGGCAATAGAAGTGTTTAAATCGTTGCTTAAAGACTCTAAAAGCAACAAAGAAGGAGACAAAAAGGGCAAAGAAAAATCGCAATCTAAAATGTGCTGATAAAATTTATCGAGGCTTTTTTGAGCATCTTGCAGGGCTTTTTCGTTAAAATCAAAAGGCTTGCGATAGTGAGTGGAAAGCAACATATAACGAATAACCACTCCGGCGATATTTTTTTGCAATAAATCAAAAACAGTAATAAAATTTTTTAATGATTTACTCATTTTTTCGCCATTTACGGTGAGAAAACCGTTATGCACCCAATATTTGGCATATGTTGAGCCCTGATTAGCACAGCAACTTTGGGCAATTTCATTTTCGTGATGTGGAAACTGCAAATCGGCACCGCCACCATGCAGATCGAAATTTTCGCCCAAATATTTGCTACTCATAGCAGAACATTCGATGTGCCAACCCGGTCTACCCTTGCCCCAAGGGCTGTCAAAAACACTAGACACATCATCGTTTTTGCTGGCTGGTTTCCATAACACAAAATCAAGAGGATTTTTTTTATAACTTTCCGTTTCAACACGAAAGCCAGCAATAAGTTGCTCGATGTTGCGATTAGAAAGTTGCCCGTATTTTTGATAAGAATCAACCGAAAATAAAATGTGATCTTGGCTGATGTAGGCATTTTTGTTGGCTAAAATTTTTTCTATCAAAGCAATAATTTCGGGCAGATGGTTGGTTACTTTTGGCTCGTAAGTTGGTTTGAGAACTTGCAAAGCATTGATGTCGCTATAAAACCAATCTAGCACTTTGCTGGTAAGTTGCGAAATAGAAATATTTTGCTCTTTGGCAGAATTATTGATTTTATCGTCAACATCGGTGATGTTTCGCACATAAATAACATCGGTAAAATATTGTAAAAACAGCCGATAAAATAAATCATAAACCACAATAGATCGAGCATTACCAAGGTGCGGTCGGTCATAAACCGTTGGGCCACAAACATAAAATTTGATACTTTCTGGTTGATGAGTTATCAGCTTTTCGAGTTTATTTGTGAGGGTGTTAAAAACCTGTATGTTGTGCTCTTTGTGGTTATTCATTTTCTGATTTTTGGCGATTGAGATAGAGATATTTTATTACTTTTGATTTTAAATAATCATAATCTTTAATGCCGATATAATTAAAAACTTCTTTGCCATCTTTGCCAATAATGGCGGTATAAGGAACGGCTCCTCGAAAATCAACTTTGGTTTGCTTAAGAAAATCAACAAATTGAGCTTTTGAAGTTAAAATATAGGGTTTAAAATAGAGATCTTGATTGTTTTTGTTATGATATTGTTGCAGTTCAAGGGCCGACAGCTCTTTATCAACAGCAATTGCCAAAATTTGCAAATTTGTGTTTTGCATTTCTTTCGCCAAAGTGTTGATAAAATCAAAATTTTTTGCACAAATACCGCACCAAGTGGTATAAAAATAGAGCAAAATTGGCTTTCCTTGGGCATCGGCAACAAGATCGATTAGTTGTTTAGCATCGATTTTATCGGGCAAAACCTGATTATACGAAATATTGTTTGATGGCGGTATTTTAATTTTTTCATTGGCAACTTTTTGGATGTAAATATGCCAAATAAAATAGCCAAGCAACCAACCGATGAAAATTGTGATTAACAACATATTGGCTAATTTAGTTTTATTAAGATTTTTGATATTGCATTGCCAATTCGACATAATTTTCTGCTGATATTTTGATATAGTCTAGTTCGGTTTGTGTCATATCTCTTAGATATTTGGCGGGATTGCCTGCCCATATTTGTTTTGATTTAATAACTTTACCAGGAGTAAGCACCGCACCTGCGGCCAACATAGCATATTGCTCGACAACGGCCAAATCCATCACGATAGAACCCATACCAACAAAAGCATAGTCTTGCACTTCGCAAGCATGAATGATGGCAGAATGCCCGATGGTGACATAATTGCCAACAGAAACCATTGCCCCATCTTTGCCAGTTTTGTTTTGAGCATGATTTGGCCTTGTGCCATGCAAAATGCAAGCATCTTGAATGTTGCTGTAAGAGCCGATAGTTATTTTGGCAACATCGCCCCTCAGCACACAACCAAACCACACACTAGATTTTTCACCAATATTTACTTTGCCAGTAATGGTGGCATTGTTAGCAATAAATGCAGACTGATGAATGTTTGGCATTTGCCCTAAATAGGGCAAAAGGTTGCAATAACTCATAAACTATTCATCTTTGTGAATGCTGATATCTGGAGCATCTGGAGCCTTCATACCAACCACATGGTAGCCAGCATCAACATGCAAAACTTCGCCTGTAACACCGCCACCAAGGCTTGAAAGCAAGAAAACCGCAGCTCCGCCCACATCTTGCAACGAAATGTTTTTACGAAGTGGAGCATTGTATTCGTTCCACTTAAAAATTATCCTAAAATCGCCAATGCCGCTAGCCGCCAAAGTTTTGACAGGACCTGCAGAAATTGCATTAACCCTGATGTTATCTTTACCCATATCCATTGCCAAATATCGCACACTGGCTTCAAGAGCAGCTTTGGCAACCCCCATTACATTGTAGTGAGGCATAACTTTTTCGGCACCGTAATAGCTTAAAGTGATAATGCTCGGAGTGTCGGATTTTTTTAACAAAGGCTCGGCTTCTTTAGAAACTGCCACCAAAGAAAAGGCAGAAATGTTCATGGTGTTGGCAAAATTGGCATATGAAGTATCAAGATATTTGCCTCTTAATTCGTCTTTATCGGAATAGGCGATGGCATGAACTAAAAAATCAAGCTTGCCCCATTTTTGCTCAAGAACTGCAAAAACTTGCTTGATAGATTCAGGATCGGTAACATCGCAAGGCAAAACAATGTTTGAACCAACAGAAGCAGCCAAAGGCTCAACTCTTTTTTTGAGAGCATCGCCTTGAAAAGTAAAAGCAAGATCGGCACCATATTTGTGGGCTTCTTGAGCAATGCCCCAAGCAATTGAACGATCGTTGGCAACTCCCATTATTAAACCCTTTTTTCCTGCAAGTATAGACATAGTGTGATAAAATTAAATTAATAAAGCCAAGGCTTGGTTAAACGATTATTGTTTTCAAACTCGGTAATTAAATGTTCTTGTTGTAAAGTTAAACCGATGTCGTCTAAACCTTCTAGCAAGCATTTTTTACGAAAAGAATCGATGTTAAAATGATAAACTTTATTGTTGGCAACCACCTCTTGCAAAGCCAAATCGATGGTAAAAGAATTATGTTTATTTTCGGCATAAGCTAAAAGCTCTTCAACTTCGGGCTTGCTTAGAATTATTGGTAAAATGCCATTTTTAAAGCAATTATTAAAAAAAATATCGGCAAAAGAAGGGGCAATAATGCAACGAATGCCAAAATCAAGCAAAGCCCACGGAGCATGCTCACGACTTGAACCGCAACCAAAGTTATCTCGCGAAACCAAAATTTTCGCAGAAGAAAAAGGCTGTTGATTTAACACGAAATGTTCTATTAAAGAGCCATTAACATCGTATCGCATTTCATAGAATAAATTAGCTCCAAGACCAGTTCGCTTGATGGTGGTAAGAAATTGCTTAGGAATAATCATGTCGGTATCAACATTAAGAATGGGCAAAGAAGCCCCCAAAGCAACTAGTTTGTTAAATTTTTGCATAAAATATTTTGATAATTAACAGCTTATATTAAAATGTTAAAAGCAAGTAAAATAAAAAACAAGAAATTTTTTTTAAAGGCTGTTATTTTAATTATGCAGTAGTTCCATTGTATCAATCACATCTCATAACATTAACTGGTTTATAAAAAGAGCTTTTTAATCAATTCTAAAAAATACTTGACTTAATAATAAAAATAAATAAAATTTTAATAACTAAAATTAATTTTTTTTATTTTAGTTATTAATTTAACCTATATCAAAACCATGCCTACAGATACAAATCAACCAAAATATCAAGATCGAGAAACATTGTTAGCAGCGATAGCACAAGATGGTTTTGCTTTAAAATATGCTAGCGAAGAATTAAGGAAGGATCGAGAAGTGGTTTTAGTGGCGGTAGCACAAATGGGGATGGCTTTAACATATGCTAGCGATGAATTAAGGACGGATCCAAAAGTAGTTTTAGCAGCGGTAAAACAAGATGCTATTGCTATATTAAGGGCTGGCGCTGAATTAAGCAAAAATAGAGAATTCTTAAAAAAAGCAATTGGAGCGAATCCTTATGTTTTAGGAAATATTGGGGACGAATTCAGAAATGATTCAGAAATAGTTTTAGCGGCGGCAACAAAGAATCCCTTGACTTTACAGTATGTTGGTGATAAATTATTAAATGATCAAGAATTTGTTTTAAAAGCAAAAAATATTTTAACAACAGATATAGACCCAAAATTGAAATCTCAAATTCAAAATATAATAACAATACTAATGAATCGGATACCAAAAAGTATAAGAGATTTTTTAACATCACCAATACCTGCAGATGATAGTATTTCAGATGCACAAGCCAATCCCGCCACCCAGACAGTTTCTCAAAGAAGCTAAAAATAGCGGAAATTTATACCAAAAATGGCAAATGAAAGTATAATATAATTTTGGATGCAACAGTGCCGTTATGGTTTATTTATTTTTCGAGATGATGATATTTGCCTTCAAAATAAAGTAATGGTGAAGAATTGTTGATTTTGCCGAAATCAACAACTTCACCAATAATAATGTGGTGATCGCCAGTTTTGATGATTTTATGCCGTTTACATTCAAGAAAAGCGAGAGAATCATAAAATATTGGATTGCCATATTTGCCAAAAAAATAAGGAGCTACAAACCATTTTTGTGAGTTTTTGGGGGTAGAAAATGCCGAAGAAAGCTCTTGCTGTTGTTGACTTAAAATGTTAAAAGCAAAATGTTTATTTTTTTTAAAATAGGCTAAATTAGCAGATTTATTATCGATGCAAAACAAAACCAAGGGCGGATCGAGCGAAACCGAGGTGAAAGAATTGATAGTCATACCAAAAAATTCGTCGGCAAAGAGTTTTTTAATTTTGTTTAATAAGTTGTTGTTAATAAAATTTTGCCATTCAAGTAATTTAATTAATTTTTTTTGTTTGGCAAATTGATTAGAAATGGCAATGCCCCAAGAGTTAGTTTGTAAAAAATTATGCCAAAAATCTTCAAATTTTTGGCTAATTTTATGTTTTTGAAAAGAATTTTCGTGAAAAAAAGCAGTAGAAAAAAAGTTTTTCTTTCTGGCACAAGCAATAATCACACCAGTGGCAAAACACCCCAAAGTTTCTCTTAGTTTTTTTGCATCGACGGTCATTTTATGATAGACATTATGGCTTGTTGTAAAACATTAAACAAACCATCTTGTTGAGGCATAATGATTGGAATGTAAATTTGCAACAATAATAAACCAAGCAAAACCAGGCTTAAAATGGTGATGGTGGCATAATTGCTAATGATGCCATTTTGTATTTTAGAACAACCAACCGAGGCCGTTTGACATATTTTGCCACAGGCATTAACGATGCCGTCGATGATGATGGAATCGATAACTTTCCAAGAAAATTTAGCTAAACAAAATAGTGGTTTTATTAATAGAATTTGATATATCTCATCAAAATACCACTTGTTAAAAGAAATTTTATATAGCCAACTGCATTTTTTAGCAATTTTTTGAGGCAAATTAGTGGCAAAAATATAAAGAAACCAAGCAATAAAAATGCCAACAACACCAACAATAAGAGGCAGAGACTTGATAAAAGTTGGCAAATGATGCATTTCGTTATAGATGGTAAATTTATTAAAACTAGACATAATCGCTTCTAGTAAAAAATTTTGAGTGGCAGAAGCCAAATTGAGATATTTATAACCAAAATAGCCTGCAAAAATTGAGCCAATCGCTAAAATAAATAGCGGAATTAACATTGTTTTTGGTGGCTCATGAACATGATCAAAAGTGTGTTGATCGAGTTTTGTTTTGCCGTGAAACACTAAAAATAACAATCTCCACGAGTAAAAAGCGGTAAGAAAAGCCGAAGCGATGCCCATATAAAAAGCAAATTTGCCAAAAGGATGATGGCTTGCAAAGGCAAATTCTAAGATAGCATCTTTAGAATAGTAGCCTGCCAAAGGCGGAATGCCAGCCAAAGCCAAAGAACCAAGCCACATCATGGCACAAGTGATGGGTAATTTTTTGGCAATACCGCCCATTTTGGTGATGTCTTGTTGATGATGCAAAGCATGAATAACACTGCCTGCAGAAAGAAAAAGCAAAGCTTTAAAAAAAGCATGAGTTGCAAGGTGAAAAATTGCCGAAGAATAGGCAGAAACACCACAAGCAAAAAACATATAACCAAGTTGCGAACAGGTAGAATAAGCAATAATTTTTTTGATATCGGTTTGAGTAAAAGCAATAGTGGCAGCAAAAAGAGCGGTGACAGCACCGACACAGGCAACCACATTTAAAGCAAATGGCGAAGCCTCAAATAGACTAGAACAACGAACCAACAAAAACACCCCAGCAGTTACCATTGTGGCGGCATGAATTAGGGCAGAAACTGGGGTTGGCCCTTCCATGGCATCGGCAAGCCAAACATGCAAACCAATTTGAGCCGATTTGCCCATGGCTCCAATAAACAAAAGCAAGCAAATGGCATCTATGCTAGAAATATTTTTGCCAAATAAAGTAAAATTATCTCCTGTTTTGTGGCAAACTAGAGAAAAAACATCTTGAAAATTAACGGTTTGAAAAGTTGCATAAATTAAAGCGATACCCAAAATGAGGGCTAAGTCGCCAACTCGGTTGGTGATAAAAGCCTTGATTGAAGCATTGTTTGCCGAGCTTTTTTTAAACCAAAAACCAATCAATAAATAAGAGGCAACACCCACCCCTTCCCAGCCAAAAAATAATTGCAAGAAGTTATCAGAACTCACCAAGGCTAGCATAAAAAAGGTAAACAAAGACAGATAAGACATAAATCGAGCCAACGATTTATCGTGATGCATATAACCGATAGAATAAAGATGCACCACAAAAGACACCAAAGTAACTATCACAAACATTAAAGCGGTGAGCGAATCAAGATATATTTCCCAGTCGACCACAAACTTGCCGATGTTGATAAAATTAAAAAGATGATAGCTTTGCGAAGTGCGATCGTGATAGAATTTATAAAACACCACAACGGCAAAAGTGGCCGATAAAAACAAGCAAAAAGTGCTGAAATATTTGGCAAAATTATCGACTAAAACTCTGTGTTTGGCAAAAATTTGCAAAGCAATGGCAGGCAGTAAAAAACCAAGTAAAGGCAAAAAAACTATAAGTTTGGCAAGCATTTTTTTGACGAAAATTTTGTTGAAAAAATAGCAGATGGCAAAAATTATAATAAAACAAGATAAAAAGTCAAATTTTATTTTTTGAAATTAAAATGGAGCAACATCGCTAATTTTCGACATTTCCATCTTCAAATATTTGTTGTTCTAGTTGTTGTATGAGGTTTTGAATGGTTGTTTTATAGCGAAACAATTCTTGCACTTGCTTAAAACAAAAATCGCTGTGTTTAGTGGCTTGTTGATATTGATTTTCGATGTTTAAGGCTAGATTTTTTAGTAACAAAATTTGTAATTTTTTTTCAAGATGCTGGCTATTGCAAGCGGGTTGGTGCATTTTATTGTGTAGTTCGCCTAAATAACCGCTAAATTCGGATTTCACAATTTCTTGTGTTAAACTTTTGGTGAGCTCGGTTTGCTGATGATGTTGGTCGCAATAATTGATGATAAAATCTTTCAAAGAATCAAGTTGATTGTGCTCAAAATAAAGCTCGCGAAAGTTAAAATGATCGTCGATGTAGTCGATTAAATTAGGAAATTTTATCACCAATGCCAAAATGCCTAATAAAATATTTTCTTGCTGATTAAAAAGCAGTGCAGGCAACGAAATTGTTTCGTCTAATTTATTTTTATATTTCGGATTTTTGCCCAATAAAAAAATTTGCTCTCTAAAAAAATTGGCAAAATGTTTTTTACAATAATTGTTTTTGATTAAATCGATTTTTTGTTTAAGAAGCTCTTCGAGATGAATTTTTTGTTCGGCAGAAATTTGTGCTTGATGTTGATTAATGCCGATTTCTTGCAAGGCAAAGTCAAAAATAGTTTGCGATAAGGTTTTGGCTTTATTAATCAAATTTTGAAAATTTTCTTTGCCGTGCAGTTTAAGAAAATCGTCTGGATCGAGCTTGTTTGGTAAAAAAATAAAACTGACGGTTTTGTTGGTGTTAATTAAAGGCAAGGCAATATCTATCAGCCTTTGTGTGGCTCTAATGCCCGCCTCATCGCCATCAAGACAGCTGATAATTTTGTTGGTGATACCAAAAAGTTGCTGTAGATGATGCTCGCTAACGGCGGTGCCAAGCCCCGAAACCGCATTGCAAAAGCCGTGCTGGTGCAAACTGATAACATCCATATAACCCTCGACCAGCAAAGCATAGTCAAGATTAAGAATGTTTTTTTTAGCTAAAGAAAAGTTATATAAAATTTGATTTTTTTTAAAAAAAATAGTTTCGGCAGAATTGAGATATTTAGGCAACGAACCATCTAAACACCTGCCACCAAAGGCAATAATTTGTTGCGAAGAATCGTAGATAGGAAAAATAATTCTTTGTCGAAATTTATTAAAAATTCTGTTGTTTTTATAACCAAAAATGCCAGTTTCTAATATTTCTTCGGTGCTAAAATTTTGTTTTTGTAAAAAATCAACCAAATCGTTATAAGAATTGTTGGCAAAACCAAGCTGAAAAAAATTGCTGTTCGCTTCATTTAGGCCCCTGTTGGCTATATATTGTTTGGCAAATAAATTATTTTGTAAATTTTGCCAAAAAAACTGCCCAATAGTGTTTAAAAGCAAATATTTTCTTGCTAAAACTTGATTAGTGTTGGTTTTTTTGTGCTTAGGAAGATCGATGTTGTAGTCGGTAGCGAGTTTTTGTATGGCTTCGGCATAGTTTAATTTTTCGGTTTCGCTGACAAATTTAATAACATCGCCACCCGCCCCACAACCAAAACAATGATAAAAGCCTTTGGTTTCATTAACTGTGAATGAAGGAGTTTTTTCTTGATGAAAGGGGCACAAACCTAGCAAATCTTTGCCTCTTTTTTTTAACTTAACTTTTTTGCCAACAACAGAAGAAATGCCAATGCTTGAGCGAATTTTTTCGGCAAAATTTGTGGGAAATGCCATAAAAAATAGTTTTTTATTGCAAAGCAAAAAAATAGAAATGAAAGCAAACATAATGGTGGGTCTGGGTGGACTTGAACCACCGACCTCGCACTTATCAGGCGCGCACTCTAACCAGCTGAGCTACAGACCCAAAACGATGCTTAAAAAGCAAAAACTTTTATTGGCACAAATTTTAAAGACAAAAAAAATAAAGTCAAATTGTTTTTTTAACGAAAAAAGATAAATTTATTTATAATAGACTCATCTATAATTCGAATTGAAATCAGCAGGTGCGGATTCGCCTCTGCGAAGAACCTCCCCTAAAGGTTGCTGGCCGTTAAATTCAACATTTTTTCCATCAAATGCTACCGAAGATTCTTTCGATTCTATCATGTCAATAATTAGGTTAAGTTTTGCTAATTCTCCAGATCTTTTACCTTCTTGCACTGTATCTATTATATGGTGGTAGCATTTAAGTAATTCTTTTGTTACAATTTCTGTTCGACCGCTCTTTCCAGCCTGCTTCCTTGCTAATTTTATTATTTCCAAAATATTTGGTGTCATTGTTTTGATTTGTTGATTATTGAATGCTGGATGGTGAGAAATTTTTATTATGTCTTCAATTATTGGTGAATAATTAGAAGTATCAACCATGCCGTCAGTTATTGTATGTTGTACTTCAATGCCACTAAGACTTAATATCGAATCATTTAATTTTTGCAATATTGCAGATTCGGATTCTTTTTGTGGAGTTGGCACAAACAGTGCCATAGGTTTTTTGCTGTTTAAAAATTTTGTTAATTTTTTTAAAAAAATATCAGGCGATAATTGTTGATTTTCATCAAAATTTTCACCAGCAATTTCAAAAAGATTTTGTGATAATCGCTCTATTTCTTTTGGAGGAAGAAGCATGATTTCTGACCTGCTTTTTGGCAATTCTGCAAGAAGCTCAATTAAGTTTTTAAGCTTTTTTGGTAATTCAGCATCGGTATTGCTCTTGAAAAATTTTTCTAATAACTCCATTACTTTAGAGGCGGTGTGTGAAGGAGATTTTAAAGAATTATGAGAGTTTACAGGTAGTAAATTATTGATATCTGCTAACAATTGTTGAAGTGGCTCATTAAGATGCGAGTGTTGTGTAGCGAGATTTTTTAATGATAAAGCAGTTATTTTATTAGGGCGGTTTGGATCTGTTCTTTCTGCTTCAAAAAATTCTGATAATGCATCGCAAATAAACTCTAGGGCTTTTTGTTTAGGTTTTCCCATTATTAAGTATTATTTTTTGAATTTAAAAGATATTTTTGATGCTAAGGAGAATAGAACTGACGTGCTCCAGAACTTGACACTATTGCTAACAATAGATAATAGCTCTGTGCACCATGGATTTCTGTTTCTCCCTAGACAAGATAAATTTTATTATCTAAAATAATAAACATCAAGTATTTTTTTATAAAATACCCTCAACTACCAATAATACCGCCAAGCTTGATGGGAGTGATGCTGGTTGCCAAACCGTGTTGATTGCTTTGAATTAAGCAAGCACAAAAAGTTGCTTCTTGGCTGGCGGGCTGCATTCTATCGGTTTTTCTTTTGTGTAAAAAAATTTGAATTGGCACATTTTTTTCCATACCAATTACCGAGTCGTAGTCGCCACACATACCGGCATCGGTTTGATATGCCGTGCCACCTTTCATTATATGGCAATCGTTAGTAGGAATGTGTGTGTGCGAGCCAACCACAGCGGTTACTTTGCCGTCTAAAAATTTTGCCATTGCCATTTTTTCAGAAGTGGCTTCGGCATGGAAATCGACAAAAATAGCATCAACTTCTTTGCCAAGTGTGTGGGTTTTAACAATTTTTTCGGCGAAAGCAAAAGGGCAATCAACATTATATTTCATAAAAACCTGCCCCATTAAATGCAAAACTAAGATTTTTTTGGTGCTAGACACTGCAAAAATGCCAAAACCATTACCGGGGCTAGATGCAGGAAAATTAAGAGGTCTTAAAATATTTTTATTTGTAGCAAGTAAATTGTTGGCTTCTTTGTTATCCCAAATGTGGTCTCCACCTGTGATAACATTGGCTCCTGCCTGAAATATTTCAAGACAAGATTGTTGATTTAAACCAAAACCGCCACTAGCATTATCGGCATTAACAACAATAAAATCGAGCTGATGCTGTTGTTTTAAAAGAGGTAAATATTTAGTAACGGCGGTTTTGCCACTTCGCCCCATCACATCTCCACAAAACAAAATATTCATTAATAACCCTGCTTTTTAAGATTTAAATTGGTTTGCAAGGCCGATTCATATTTGTCGCCATTTTCAAGAAGTTTTTCTTTGGTATAATAAAGTTCTTGCCTAGTTTCGGTGGCGAACTCAAAATTTGGACCTTCGACAATAGCATCGACAGGGCAGGCCTCTTGACACAAACCGCAATAAATACATTTTAGCATATCGATGTCGTATTTGGTGGTTTTACGACTGCCATCTTCTCGCTCGCAAGCCTCAATAGTAATGGCTTGTGCTGGGCAAATCGCCTCACACAATTTGCAGGCAATGCATCGTTCTTCGCCGTTTGGATATCGCCTTAGAGCATGTTCGCCACGAAATCTAGGGCTGATGGGGCCTTTTTCGTAAGGATAGTTGATGGTGTATTTTCTTTTAAACATATGCTTAAAAGTAAGCCAATGCCCTTTGATGATATCAATTAGTAAAAAAGAAAAAAGATATTTAAATATTTTCATTTTTATAAGAAAGGTTGGAAATAAACAAGATAAGTGGCAACACCCACCACCCAAACTAAAGAAATTGGCAAGAATACTTTCCAGCCTAACCGCATAAGTTGGTCGTAGCGATATCGTGGCAAAGTTGCCCTCACCCAAATAAAGCAAAAAAGCAAGAAAATAACTTTAAGCATTAGCCACACAAAGCCCGGAATTGCCAAGCAAAAAGGATGATTGCAAATTGGCAACCAACCGCCTAAAAACAAAATAGAAGCAACAGAAGAGATGAGAATCATATTGGCATATTCGCCCAAAAAAAACATAGCAAAAGCCATAGAACTATATTCGACATTATAGCCTGCCACTAGCTCGGCTTCGGCTTCGGGCAGATCAAATGGGTGGCGGTTGGTTTCGGCCAAGGCAGAAGCAAAAAACAACACAAACATAGGAAACATCGAAACAACATACCAGCCGTTTTTTTGTGCCAAAACAATTTCTGATAAATTAAGCGAGCCAGCCATAAGCACCACCGAAATGATGATAAGACCAATAGAAACCTCATAAGAAATCATTTGGGCAGAAGAGCGAATGGCACCTAAAAAAGCATATTTAGAATTACTCGCCCAGCCAGCAATAATAATGCCATACACACCCAAAGAAGAAGTGGCAAGCAAATATAGCACACCAATGTTAAGATTGGCAACCACAAAATTTTCAGAAAAAGGAATAACCGCCCAGCCAATAAGGGCAAGCACAAAAGTGATGATAGGAGCCAAAAAAAACAAGAATTTGTTAGCTTTGCTTGGAATAATTATTTCTTTTAAGAGCAATTTTAAGCCGTCGGCAAGCGGTTGCAACAAGCCAAAAGGGCCGACCACATTTGGCCCTTTGCGAAGTTGCATAGAGGCGATAACTTTTCTTTCCATCAAGGTGAGATAAGCAACGGCACCAAGCAACGGCAAGATGATGATGAAAATTTTAATGAGAATGGAAAGCAGATAAAAAATATCTATCATTGACTAAAAATTATAAGATTAAACAATACTAACAATTTTAAAGAACAATATTTTTTTGTCAAACTAATTTTATATTGCATTTTATAAGTAAATTAGCTATAATTTTTCTAAAAAAACAAAACATCAACTATCAATGATTACTTGCACTAGAAAATTTCATTTTGATTCTGCTCACCGAGTGATGCAACACGAAAATAAATGCAAGTTGCTCCACGGTCATCGCTATGTGGTTGAGGCAACTTTTACTGCCAAAAATCTTGATAATTTAGGCAGAATTATTGATTTTTCAGTCATCAAAGATCTACTAGGCAGTTGGCTTGACAACAACTTCGATCACAACACCATTTTGCATCAAGCAGATAGCGAACTTGGCGAGCAAATTGCCAAAATTACTGGGCAAAAAATTTATTATTTACCCTGCAATCCCACCGCCGAAAACATCGCTTGGTATTTGCATACAAAAATTTGCCCTATGCTTTTTGATGCTTGCAACATTAGCTGTGTGGGCATTGCCGTTTTTGAAACCCCCAATTGCTTTGCCCAAATAAAATGAATCATCAAATTTTTTGTCGAGTTTATTATGAAGATACCGACTGCGGTAAGGTGGTTTATTATGCCAATTATCTCAAATTTTTCGAAAGAGGGCGAACCGAACTTCTTCGCTCTTTTGGCATTCAACAAAGTGTTTTGGCAAGCCAAGAAAACATTGCTTTCGTGGTGCATTCTTGCCAAATCAACTATCATCATCCCGCTTTTCTTGACGATTTGTTAATGGTAGAAAGCAAAATCACTAATTTAGGCAAGGCATCAATCGCTATGCAACAACAAATAACTTGCGATCATAAAAAAATTTCTAGCCTAGACATCAATTTAGCTTGCATTAACACTGTCAGCCTTAAACCTTGCAAATTACCAACAACTTTTCAACAACTTTTTTATGTTTGATAATTTTTCTAATAAAGTCACCCAAATTTTTCAAAGCATTTCTGGTAAAAAACTGATTACCGAAGAGCATTTAAACGAAACTCTCAGAGAAATTCGCATTGCCTTGCTTGAAGCCGATGTTGCTTTGCCTGTTGCCAAAGATTTTATCAACAAAGTCAAAGAAGAAGCCCTAGGCAGGCAAGTGCTAAAAAATGTTGCTCCTGGTCAGATGATTGTCAAAGTGGTGCACGATTGTTTGGTTGATTTATTTGGCAAAGAGAAAGTCGAAATTAATCTGGCCAGCACTCCGCCTGCCATTATTATGATGGTTGGTTTGCAAGGAGCGGGCAAAACCACTAGCTCGGCGAAACTGGCTTCGTTGCTAAAAAATAAAATGCGAAAAAAAGTTTTATTAGCTTCTCTCGACATTTACAGGCCAGCGGCGGTTGAGCAGTTGGCTATTTTGGCTAAAAAAATTGGGGTTGACTTTGCTAATTTTACCGCCGATAAAACAGTGTTGCAACTGGCAGAAATCGCCAAGCAACAAGCCACTGATTATGCCTATGATGTGCTAATTTTTGACACCGCCGGCAGAACTTCTATCAATCAAGAAATGATGCAAGAATTAATCGATCTCAATGCTTTTGCCAAGCCGATCGAAATTTTGCTTACCGTTGATGCTATGATTGGGCAAGATTCGTTGCAAGTTGCCAAAAATTTTCAACAAGTTTTGCCGTTAACAGGGGTGATTCTCACTAGGCTCGATGGCGACAGCAGGGGCGGTGTTGCTATGACCATGAAAGCCACCACTAATTGCCCGATTAAATTTATTGGCACTGGCGAAAAACTGGGCGATTTCGCCGAATTTAACCCAGATCGCATCGCTTCTCGAATTGTTGGTATGGGCGATATTGTTTCGTTAGTTGAAAAAGCTCAAGAACTTTTCGATGTGAAAGAAATGCAAACCGCCACCAGTAAATTTAAAAAAGGCAAGGTTGATTTTAACGATATTTTAAGTCAAATTCGCAATATGCGAAAAATGGGCGGTATGGCATCTATCGTCAATTTGTTGCCGGGTTTTAACACCATCAAAGAACAACTTAAAAATATGACTCACTTTGAATCAGAGGTCAAAAAACAAGAAGCCATTATTTTGGCGATGACTCCCAAAGAGCGAACCAACCCAGATTTGCTAAGTTCTTCACGAAAACATCGCATTGCCAAAGGAGCGGGATCAAACATTCAAGAAGTAAATCGCTTAATGAAAAAACACAAGCAAATGCAAAAAATGATGCAAAAATTTGGCAAAATCGACCCAAGAAAACTTGAAGAAATGATGGAGCAAAACCAATAATATATGCAAAATAAACTGCTTAAATTTATTATTTTTTACTTGTTTTCGTTAATCTTTTTTTCTGCTTGTTCTGCCGACAAAAAATATGATAAAAAAAAGGCAATAAATTTGCTTACCAACAACCAAGAAATAGTTTTTTCTCACAAAAAAGTGCAGTTATCAAAATCGGTAAACAAGCAATCTTTTTTAAATAACGATGCCAATAATTTTGGGCATTTAACCAAAAATTATCAAGTTAAACAGCAAAATATTTTGGGTTTTTTGCCAAAACAATTTTATTATTTTGATAAGCAAACCATATATGAAAAATTTTATCTACAAAATGCCAATCAAACCTTTATTTTTGAGCCACAAATACACAACAATAATTTATTTGTGCTCACCGCCTCTGGGCATTTACAAAAATATCAAATAATTTCTGCCAACAAAACCCTTTCTTTTCAACTATTGTGGCAAAAATCAGTATCAACTAAAATCGCTCAACATAATTATCGATTACTCAAACTTTCTTGGTGCCAAGAAATGCTTTTTTTGATTGATGGTAGCAATAAAATTACTTCTTTGTCTGTTGATAACGGCGATTTGTTGTGGCAAAAAGAATTGTCGGCAATGCTTTCTTCTGCCCCAATTTGCACGGCAAATGCAGTGTTTGTAAGCAGTGGCAACAACAAAACTTTTTCTTTGCAAAAAAATAATGGCAATATTAATTGGATTCATCAAGGTTTAATTGCCAATACAGCCATTTTAAATAGCCCAAACCTTGCTTTTTGGCACGAAAATTTGCTGGTTGCCTATGCTTCTGGCGATGTTTATCTGTTAAAACAAAAAACCGCCGAAGCGCTTTGGCAAAACAATGCCAATCTATATCAAAACACTTTCCATCAAGATTATCTAAACGATATTAATGCGAATATGGTAATTGACGATAATGTACTTTTCGTTTTAGGAAATGGCGGTTTGCTAAAAAGCCTCAATCTTGCCGACGGCAAAGAGTTGTGGAGGCTTGAAAATTCTGGCTTGGCAAACTTTTGGCTGGCGGGCGATAATTTATTTTTTATCAACAAGCAAAATCAGCTTACCGCCCTTGACAAAAAAAATGCCCGCATCAACTGGCAAAGCCAATTGCCTTATTTGGCAAAAACCAACAAACTTAGTAGCAAAATTATTTATAACGGCCTGGTGGTGGCAGGTGAAAAAATTTTAATTACCAGTCAACAAGGTGAGTTGTTTATTGTTTCTGCCAGCAATGGCAACATTGAAACACAAATAAATTTAGGGGCAAAAATTTTTCATCAACCGTTGGTTTTAAATGATAAAATTTATTTACACCTACTTCATAAATTAACTAGTCAACTAATTGTTTTACAATAATGTCTACATCTACATTTCCTAATCAATACAATGCTGTTTCTGCTGAAAATAAATGGCAAAAATACTGGCAAGAACACAAAATTTATCAATGGCAAGCTCCAGAATCGAGGTTTGACAGTTTTGTAATCGACACTCCGCCCCCAACGGTTTCGGGTTTGTTGCATATGGGTCATGTTTTTTCTTATACCCAAGCCGATTTTGTAGCTCGGTTTCAGCGAATGCAAGGCAAGCAAGTTTTTTATCCGATGGGCTTTGACGATAACGGCTTGCCAACCGAAAGGCTGGTTGAAAAAATTATCGGCAAAAAAGCTAGCATTTACGAACAAGAAAACGGGCAAGGTTCGTTTGTTAAAAAATGCCAAGAGGTGGTGGAGGAGGCCGAATCGGAGTTTGAAAATTTGTTTAATCAAATTGCTTTATCGGTTGATTGGGAGCAAAAATATCAAACAATCTCACCAACATCGCAAAAGTTATCGCAAGCTTCTTTTCTAGATTTATGGCAAAAAGGCTTGATAGAAAAAAAACTCGCCCCCGTATTTTACGACATCACCGATCGCACCGCTTTGGCTCAAGCCGATTTAATTGATAGCGAAGTTGAGGGTTTTCAATATTATTTTAATTTTAGCATCGACAAAAAACAAAAAATCGCCATCATGACCACCAGGCCCGAGCTTTTACCTGCTTGTGTGGCAATTATGGTGCATCCGCAAGACGGCAGATATCGTCAATTTATTGGCAAAAAAGCACTTTCGCCCCTTTTTAACATTGAAGTACCTGTGGTTGCCGACGAATTGGTGCAATTCGAAAAAGGCACCGGGGCAGTGATGTGTTGCACTTTTGGCGACGAAACCGATTTAAAATGGCAAAAAAAACACCACCTAGAAAATCGAGAAATTATCAATAGTTTTGGCAAATTTAAAAATAATCAAGAATTGCCTCATTTGCTAAACAATCAATTTTATCAAGAATTATTGGCAGATAAAAAGCTAAAAGAAGGTAAAGAAGCCATTATTTTAGCTTTAACACAAAAAAAATTACTTTTATCCGAACCGCAAAAAATTATCAGATCGGTTAAAACTGCCGAAAGATCGGGCACTCCCATCGAAATTATTTCGCAAGAACAGTGGTTTATCAAGCTGTTGCATAAAAAAGACGAACTGCATTATAAAGTAGATCAATGCAACTGGAAACCCGCTTATATGAAAGTGCGAATTCAGCAATGGATAGATGGCTTGGCATTTGATTGGTGCATTTCTCGGCAACGATTTTTTGGAGTAAAATTTCCGGTCTGGAAGTTGGTTTCGCTCGATGGCTTGCAAACCAAATTTGCGGTTGCCGACATTTCGCAACTACCAGTTGACCCCGCTTGCGATTTGCCTTTGGGTTATCTTAACATCGCCAATAATGTGGTTGAAGATGCCGGCGGACAAAGGTGGCAAATATTTCCAGAAACTGCAGTTATGGATACTTGGGCAACTTCTTCGATCACCCCGCAACTTTCTTCGCATTCGATTAGTGATAATTTTTGCTTTAATGCCACTCGCCATCAACAACTTTTTCCTGCCGATTTAAGGCCACAAGCCCACGAAATTATTCGCACTTGGGCTTTTTACACTATCGCCAAATCTTTGTTGCACGAAGATAGTGTGCCGTGGTATAACTTGATGATTTCTGGCTGGTGTTTGGCTTCTGATAAAACCAAAATGAGCAAATCAAAAGGCAATGTCATCACTCCAACTGCTTTAATTGCCAGCAAAGGGGCAGATGCCGTGCGATATTGGGCTTCCGCTTCGAGCTTGGGTGCAGATATAGCATACAGCGAAGAGGTTTTTAAAATTGGGCAAAAATTAATTACCAAACTTTTTAATGCTTGCAAATTTGCCTTTAGCCATTTTGGGGCTTTGTCTAGCCACAATTATGGTTATTTTGTTGAAAACATCAATAAAACCGCCGATTTATATATTTTACAACAATTGCAAAATGTTATTATCACTTATCATCAAGAATTTTCGCAATTCGAATATGCCAAAGCAAGAGAAGTGGTTGAAGAATTTTTCTGGAAACATTTATGCGACAACTATCTAGAAATTTGCAAAGTTCGTTGCTATGGCTTGCTGGCCGAAAAATATGCAGGTCAAACATTAAGCCAAGAGCAACAAGAAGATATTTTGGCAGGTCAAAAAAGCGCGGTAAGCACTTTATATTTAGTTTTTAATGCTGTGCTTAAATTATTTGCCCCGTTTTTACCTCATATTTGCGAAGAGCTTTATAGCTTAATTTTTCCTTCTGAATTTGCCGAAAAAAAATCAATCCACAGCAGAAATAATTTTGCCTACCTGCCCTTGTTTTTTGAAAGCGACACAGCAAAACAGCAAGGCGAATGGCTTTTAGCAAGCATTTTCGCTGTGCGAAAATATAAATCAGAGCACAATTTATCAATGAAAACCACCATCAATAAATTGATTATTCCTTATAATTTAGTTGACGACTTATTGGCAGATTTAGCCAATGTTTGCAATGCCAACAGTGTTGAAATCGATTTATTTTTAGAAAATGTCAAGATAGAAAATTAATGATAGATTTGCAAAAAATTTAAAAATTGTCTTGGAAAATAAAAAACAATATGGTGAAATTAGTTTTTTATTTTGTATAACCTTTCATTTTATTAAAAATGCAAAAACTTTTTATTATTTTTTTTCTTGTCTTTTCTGGTTGTGCAGGCAATTATAAACAAACATCGCAACACAATTTAGCGGTAAAGCCAAACGAGTTTTGGTGGCCAAATAAAATAAATTTATCGCCACTTTATCAACAATCACCACAGTCTAATCCTTATGGTGATAATTTTAATTATGCCCAAGAGTTTGCCAAAATCGATATCGAGGCTCTTAAAAAAGACATTAAAAAAATCATGACCACCTCGCAAGATTGGTGGCCTGCCGATTATGGCACCTATGCCCCTTTCTTTATACGTATGGCTTGGCATAGTGCCGGAACTTACAGGCTTGCCGATGGCAGGGGCGGGGCTGGCGGTGGTCAACAACGATTTGAACCGCTTAATAGTTGGCCAGATAATGCCAATCTAGATAAAGCCAGAAGATTACTTTGGCCAGTTAAACAAAAATATGGCAAACAACTTTCTTGGGCCGATTTAATGGTGCTTTCGGGCAATGTTGCACTTGAATCGATGGGTTTTAAAACCATTGGTTTTGCAGGTGGCAGGGTTGATGATTTTCAACCCGATTTGGTTTATTGGGGACCAGAAAATAAATTTATGGCAAGCGATCGTTTTGATAAAAACGGTAAATTGCTAAAAAATCTTGGTGCAACCACAATGGGCTTGATTTATGTTAATCCCGAAGGGCCAAACGGCAATGGCGACCCAGTTTCAGCGGCCGCTCAAATTCGCGAAACTTTTGGCAATATGGCAATGAACGACGAAGAAACTGTTGCTTTAATTGCTGGCGGACACACTTTTGGCAAAAATCACGGGGCACATAAAGTTGCTAAATGTGTGGGTGGCGATCCCGCCAGTAGCGAGCTTGAAGCCCAAGGTTTTGGCTGGCACAATAAATGTGGCAGTGGCAAAGCTGCCGATGCTGTAACTAGCGGTCTAGAAGGGGCTTGGAATGCTAATCCAACCAAATGGACAATGGGTTATTTAAAAACTTTATTTGCTTATAATTGGGTAAAAACTAAAAGCCCAGCTGGGGCAATTCAGTGGATTCCCGAGAAAAATCAAGCAAACAACACCGTTCCTGATGCCCACGATTTCAATAAAAAACATGCCCCAGTGATGCTTACCACCGATTTGTCGCTCAAAGAAGATCAAAAATACCGCGAAATTGCTCAAAACTTTTTGGATCATCCACAAGATTTTGAAAAAGCTTTCGCCAGAGCTTGGTTTAAGCTCACTCACCGCGATATGGGGCCAAGAGCCAGATATGTCGGCAAAGAGTCGCCCAAAGAAGTTTTTGTGTGGCAAGATCCAATTTTAAAAGCAAAATACAAAACTATTAGTGCTAGCGATCTTAACAATTTAAAAGCCAAAATTTTACAATCTGGTCTCAAAGATTCTCAATTAATTAAAACCGCTTGGGCTTCTGCTGCAACCTATCGCCAAACCGATATGAGAGGCGGTGCAAATGGAGCAAGAATTCGTTTGGAACCGCAAAAAAATTGGGAGATCAACGATCCGCAAGAATTGGCAAAAACTTTAGCAGTTTTAGAAAAAATTCAGCAAAATTTTAATAAAACATTAAGTGGCAACAAGAAAGTTTCTTTAGCCGATATTATTGTTATTGCTGGTTCAAGTGCAGTTGAAAAAGCAATCAAAAATGCCGGTTTTAACATTAAAGTTCCTGTTGCAATTGGCAGGGTCGATGCCACTCAAGAACAAACCGATGTCAATTCTTTTTCTGTGCTCGAGCCAAAAGCCGATGGTTTTAGAAATTTTTACAGTGCCGATGCTCAATTTTCGCCTGTTAATGCCATGATTGATCGTGCTTATATGCTAAATTTAACCGCTCCCGAAATGACTGTTTTAGTTGGCGGTTTGCGAGTTTTAGATGCCAACACTCAGCATTGTCAAAAAGGAGTTTTAACTAAACATCCAGGCAAATTAACCAATGATTTTTTTGTTAATTTGCTTGATATGTCAGTTGAATGGAAAAAATCTACGAAATCTGCCAATATTTTTGAAGGCTACGATCGTCAAAATGGCAAGTTAAAATGGCAAGCAACCGCTGTTGATTTAATGTTTGGTGCAAGTGCAGAACTTCGTGCAATCGCCGAGGTTTATGCCAGCGACGATGCCAAAGAAAAATTTGTCAAAGATTTTGTAAAAGCTTGGGTTAAAGTTATGAATGCAGATCGTTTTGATTTGCAAAAATAATCACCCTCTCGCCAAACTATCGTTTTTTGGCAAAAAAAAATTTAAAATATTGTCTTGGAAAATAAAAAAAAATATGTTAAAATAGTTGATAATTTGCTTATTTTCATTTATTTAACTCAATAAAATATGTCTAATCAGAATTCGTCTAGTGCTTTTTTCGCCACTAATATTGTTTTTATTAGTGAATTGTTGCAAAAATATCAACAAAACCCTGCTTCTGTCGATGCTAGTTGGGCAGAAATCTTTAACACCTATGCTGGCGAAATTTCGGCTTTAATTGCCGATTATAATGGCCCTTCTTGGCAAAATCGCCATTTACAAGTGGTTAATGCTGTCGACTTTGATATTTCTTCTAATTCTGTTGTGGCAAAACCTGTCAAAAAAGAAGATACCAAAAACATTGCCAATGCTAGCAATCAAGCACCAGCAAACAACCAAGAATTATTGCAATTAAAATTACAAAATCTAATTTCTGCCTACCAAGAGCACGGTCATTTATCTGCCAATCTCGATCCTCTTGCTTTGGCAAGCAAACAAAATGTGGCAGATCTGCAACTTGCCACTCATCAAATTTCTGAAAAAAATCTCTCAGAAAAAGTTAATTTCGCTAATCAAAATGTTTCATTACAACAAGTAATTCAACATTTGCAAGCCAGTTATTGTCAACATATTGGGGCAGAATTTGCCTATATTAAATCGGCTGAGCAAAAAAAATGGCTAGCCCAACAGCTTGAAAGCTTGCCGAGCAAAACATTTACTGTTGCCGAAAAAACCACTATTTTAAAACACATTATTCGCACCGAAAGATTCGAACAGTTTTTGCATAAACGGTTTCCGGGGGCAAAACGATTTTCTATCGAAGGTGGCGACAGTGCTATTTGTGCTATCGAACAAATGATTAGCACTTCTGCCAATCAAAAAGTAAAAAAAATCATCATTGGCATGGCTCACCGTGGCCGTTTAAATACTCTCACAGGCATTATGGGCAAGCCCTATCACCAAATTTTTGCCGAGTTTCAGGGGGTGCCCGGCATTCCTGAATCGGCCACCAAATCTGGCGATGTGAAATATCATATGGGTTATTCTAGCACCAGAAACATTGAAGGCAATCAAATTGGCCTGTCGTTGGCATTTAATCCGTCGCACCTTGAAGCGGTTAACCCTGTGGTGGCGGGCAGAGTGAGGGCAAAACAAGATCTCTTGCAAGATTCTAGCAGAACACAAGCCCTTGCTTTGCTAATTCATGGCGATGCGGCTTTTGCTGGTCAGGGCTCGGTTGCCGAAAACTTGGTGATGAACGGGTTAAGTGGCTACAACACTGGTGGGGTGGTGCATTTAATTATCAATAATCAAATTGGCTTTACCGCCAATCCGCAAGATTCTCGAAGTACACTTTATGCTTCTGATCTAGCAAAATCAATAGATGCCCCTATTTTTCATATTAATGCCGATAACCCCGAAGATGTTTGCAAAATTTCTCATCTTGCCATTTTGTATCGCCAGCAATTTCAAAAAGATATCGTCATCGATCTTATTTGCTACCGTCGCTATGGCCACAACGAAGGCGACGAGCCTATGTATACTCAGCCTGTAATGTATAGCAAAATCAAAGATCATCCCGCTTTAGAAAAACTTTACTCACAAAAACTTATTGCCGAAAAATCAATCACCGATCAGCAATATCAAAGTCTCACAGCCGAATTTGACAAGCATTTGGCCGAAGAATTTGAGCTAGCCAAAACCTACAAACCAAGCAAAGCCGATTGGCTTGAAGGCAAATGGCAACACATCAAACACGATTGTTTGCAATTACCAAAAACCGCCGTTAATGCCAATAAATTGCAAGAATTAATTAGCAAAATCACTGTTGTTCCTGCCGATTTCAACATTAATAGTAAAATTGCCAAACAACTCGAAACCAGATTACAAGTGGTTAAACAGGGTGCCGAAATAGATTGGGGCACCGCAGAAGCTTTAGCTTTTGCCACTTTGCTTGACGAGGGTTTTGCGGTCAGAATCACCGGGCAAGATTCGGGCAGAGGCACTTTTTCGCACAGGCACTCTATTTTGCACGATGCCAAAACCGCCAAACGACACAATGTTTTTTCTTCTGTGGGTGGGGCAACCGCCAAATACGAAGTACACGATTCGGTGCTTTCTGAATATGCGGTTTTGGGCTTTGAATATGGTTATTCTTTGGCAACTCCTAATCAATTAACTATTTGGGAGGCTCAATTTGGCGATTTTGCCAACGGGGCTCAAATTATTTTCGATCAATTTATTGCCTCATCCGAAGTAAAATGGTTGAGAAAATCTAACTTGGTAATGCTTTTGCCACACGGCTTTGAAGGGCAAGGCCCCGAGCACTCTTCTGCTCGACTTGAAAGATATTTACAAGCTTGTGCCAACAACAATTTAAAAGTAGTCAACATTACTAATCCTGCCAACTTTTTTCATGTGTTAAGAGGGCAATTGCATAGTGCCGATCGCAAGCCTTTGGTGGTGATGTCGCCAAAATCGTTGCTTCGTCACAAGCTTGCCGTTTCTAATCTCAGCGAATTTACAAACCAAAACTTTTCTGCGGTTCTGCCAGAAGCTAGCAATCTTGATGCCAAAAAAGTTAATCGAGTCGTTTTGTGTAGTGGTAAAGTTTATTACGATTTGTTTGAAGCAAGAGAAACCAATAAAATCAACAATGTTGCCATTCTTCGTTTAGAGCAACTCTATCCTTTTCCACAGCAAGAATTAGCAAGTGAGCTCAAAAAATATCCACAAGCTCAAATTGTTTGGTGCCAAGAAGAGCCAAAAAATATGGGGGCTTGGCTTTATATCACCGAGCCTTTAGAAGAAACTTTAGCAAACATTAAGCATTTTACTTTGCGACCGCAATATGTTGGCAGAGTTGCTTGTGCTTCTCCTGCCACGGGTTATGGTTCTTATCACAGCAAAGAGCAAAAAGCTTTGATTAACGAAGCCCTTAATTTATCTTTAACCTAATTTTTATGCAAAATAAATTCGATTTAATTGTTATTGGTGCAGGTCCGGGTGGCTATGTTTCGGCCATTAGAGCTGCACAATTGGGTTTAAAAGTTGCTATCGTCGAAAGCACTCATCTTGGTGGAATTTGCTTAAATTGGGGCTGTATTCCTACCAAAGCTTTATTAAAATGTTCAGAAGTTAATCATTTGTTGCATAATCTCGATAGCTATGGCTTTTCTGCCAAAGAAATTGCTTTTGATTTTGAAAAAATTATTGCCCGATCTCGCAATGTAGCAAAAACTTTAAGCAACGGCATCTCCTCTTTATTGAAAAAAAATAAAATCGAAGTGATCAACGGTTTTGCCAGTTTTAAAAATAAAAACCAAATTAATGTTGCCAACAACAACGAAAATAAGGTTTTTGAAGCAAATTATTTTATTATCGCCACTGGGGCAAGGGCAAGAATAATTCCAGGTTTTGAGCCAGACGAAACCCATATCTGGACTTATCGTCAGGCTATGGTGCCAACAAAATTGCCAAAATCTATTTTGGTGGTTGGCTCTGGTGCTATTGGGGTTGAGTTTGCTTCGTTTTATAAACAAATGGGCAGTGAAGTGATTTTAGTAGAAATGGCAGAACAAATTTTGCCAGTCGAAGATGCCGAAATCGCCAAACTTGCTTCACAAAACTTTGAAAAACAAGGCATCAAAATTCATACCAAAACCACTGTTGACAGCATCAAAAAAACCGCAGATAATGTGATTGCCACTTTAAAAATCGAAGAAAAAACTCAACAAATTGAGGTAGAAAAAATTATTATGGCGGTTGGCATTGTAGCAAACACCGAAAACATTGGGCTTGAAAATACTCAAATCAAACTAGAAAACGGTAGAATAGCCATAAATCAACATTGCAACACCGCCGAGCCAAATATTTATGCCATCGGCGATGTGGTGGCGGGCCCGTGGTTGGCACACAAAGCCTCGCACGAAGCTAGCATCGCTGCCGAATCTATCGCAAGCAAAATGGGTAAATATAATCCAAAAAAACTACACACACTAAACATCAGCAACATTCCGGGTTGTACTTATTCTTTTCCACAAATCGCTTCTATCGGCATCACCGAAAAAAAAGCCAAAGAACTAAATTTAAAAGTAAAAATCGGTAAATTTCCTTACCAAGCCAACGGCAAAGCCATTGCAATTGGCGAAACTTTTGGCTTAATCAAGGTGCTTTTTGCCGAAGAAACTGGCGAATTGTTGGGTGCTCACCTCATTGGGGCAGATGCCACCGAAATGATTCAAGTTTTTGCCGTGGCAAAACAAGCCGAACTTACCGAAGCCGAATTAATGCAAACAGTTTTCGCTCATCCAACTCTAGGCGAAATGTTGCACGAAGCGGTTTTATCTGCCTATGGGCAAGCAATTCATTTTTAATTGCCTTTTATGACTCAACTCACTCAACAAAAAACTCAAACTGGTGCTCAAATTATTGTTTCTGCCCTTATTAACGAAGGTGTTGAAACCATTTTTGGCTATCCCGGCGGGGCAATTTTGCCTTTTTATGATGCCCTTTTTTTGCAAGACAAAATAAAACACATTTTGGTAAGGCACGAACAAGCAGCAGCCCATGCCGCCGAAGGTTATGCCCGCTCCACAGGTAAAGTTGGGGTTATTACTGTCACTTCTGGCCCTGGGGCAACCAATGCCATCACAGGTCTCACCGATGCTTTTTTAGATTCTATCCCGTTGGTTTGCATTTCTGGGCAAGTAGCAACATCAATTATTGGCACCGATGGCTTTCAAGAAGCCGACATTACTGGGCTTACACGATCTTGCACTAAGCACAATTATTTGGTAAAAAACATCAACGATCTTGGCTACATTATTCACGAAGCTTTTCATATTGCCAAAACTGGCAGACCCGGCCCAGTTTTAATTGACATTCCAAAAGATGTGCAAAATAATTCTGGCTTTTATGAAGGCAAAACAGCAATCAATCGTCCTTCTTATCAATATTTAAGCAAAGGAAATGCTGTCGATAAACCTCTCGATCACAGCAAAATTGTCGAAGCAATAAAATTGATGTTGCAAGCCACAAAGCCCGTTTTTTACACAGGTGGCGGTTTAATCAACTCAGGCGAAGAAGCTTGCAAAATACTACATAATTTGGTTGTGGCGACGGGCTTTCCTATTACCAGCACTTTGATGGGCTTGGGGGCTTTTCCGGCTAGCAACCAACAGTTTTTGGGCATGCTCGGTATGCACGGCACCTACGAAGCCAATATGGCAATGCATCAATGCGATTTGCTTATCAACATTGGGGCGAGATTTGACGACAGAGTCACAGGCAAGGTTTCGGCATTTTCGCCATATTCAAAAAAAATACATCTCGACATCGACGATTGCTCAATTAACAAAATTATCAATGTTGATGTTGCCGTGGTTTCTGATGCCAAAATTGGTTTGCAAGCAATGCTTGACGAATGGCAAAAACAAGCCAAAACTCAACCAAATATCACCAAATGGTGGCAACAAATTCATCAATGGCAAAGCATTAAATCTCTTTCTTATCAAAACAGCGACCAAACCATCAAGCCCGAATATGCTTTAGAGTGCCTAAATCAACTCACTCAAAGTCAACAGCCTTTTGTGTCAACCGATGTGGGGCAACATCAAATGTGGGCCGCGCAATATATTTCTTTTGACCAGCCAAAAAAATGGCTCACTTCTGGCGGTTTAGGCACCATGGGCTACGGCTTGCCGGCAGCAATTGGGGCACAAATTGCCAACCCAAAAAGCTTGGTTTTGTGTGTGAGTGGCGATGCTAGTTTTTTGATGAATATGCAAGAACTTTCTACCATTAAACAATATAATTTACCCGTCAAAATCATCATCATTAACAACCAATATATGGGTATGGTAAGGCAGTGGCAAGAATTGGTTTATAATAGTCGCGAAAGCCAATCCTACACTCATTCTCTACCAAATTTTGTCAAACTTGCCGAAAGTTTTGGCATTTTGGGGCTAGAATGCTCAACTCCACAGCAACTACCCGATTTGTTTAAACAAATGTTGCAACATCAAGGCCCAGTTTTATTTAACTGCTTGGTTGAGGCAAGCGAAAATGTTTTTCCTATGATTCCCGCAGGCTCCGCTCACAACGAAATTTTGCTCGGCAGTCAGGCAAAACAATATATTACCAAAGATTTTAATGCTGTTTAAATTATGTCTGATATTTTAAAAAATCATATTCTTAACATTATCATAGATAACGAATTTGGTTCTTTAGCAAGGGTTATCGAGCTATTTTCTGCCCGAGGCTATAACATCGAAACTTTGTCGGTTGCCCCAGTTTCAGGCAAGCAAAATGTGTCGGTAATCACTATCACCACCAATTGCAACGACAAAACTATTGCCCTGATCTGCAAATTATTACAACGAATTGTGCCAGTTCACACTGCCAAACAAATTAGCAATCAACATATTAGTCAAGAACTGGTGTTGTTAAAAATTGCCGAATCTGTGCTTTTTGTTGAAGACATTTTGCAACACAAAACCAATTGTCGCTGGCGAATTATTAATCCGCAATCTCAAGAACAACAAACCAACCTAGAATTAATTGGCTACAGCCACGATATTAACGAAATTTTAACAATGTTTGCTAACCACAAAATTATTAGCATTTCCAGAAGCGGTTTGGTTGCTATCGATGCATGAAAAAAATCTGCTTAGCCATAGAAACATCTTGCGACGAAACGGCGGTAGCCATTGTTGATAGTCAAAAAAATATTTTAGCCAACATCGTTAAATCACAAATCGATCTTCATCAAATTTATGGCGGAGTAGTGCCCGAAATTGCCGCTCGAGCTCATCTTGACATCATCAACACTCTTGTGCTTTCGGCCTTAAACCAGGCAAAACTAAATTTATCTGCTATCGATTTTTTTTCTGCCACTTGTGGCCCAGGTTTGGTGGGCGGGCTCATCGTTGGCATTACGGTGGCAAAAACACTGGCTTCGTTGGCTAATAAACCTTTTGTGGCAGTTAATCATTTGGCAGGGCATGCTCTCACCGCTCAGCTTACTCACTCGCTTTTTTTTCCTTATTTATTACTACTAATTTCGGGCGGGCATTGTCAAATTTTGCTAGTTGAAAATATTGATAGTTTTATTTTACTTGGGCAAACGATTGACGATTCTTTGGGCGAATGCTTTGATAAAGTGGCAAAAATGCTGAATTTAAGCTATCCCGGTGGGCCAATTATCGAAAAACTTGCTCAAAAGGGCAACAAAACCGCCTTTAAATTTGCTCTACCCTTAATTAGCAAAAAAAATCATCAACATTTATATGATTTTTCGTTTTCTGGCCTAAAAACCGCTGTGCGGTTGCAAATTGAAAAATTACAACCCCTCACTCAACAAAATATTTGCGATATTTCGGCATCTTTTCAAGAAGCGGTGATAAAAATTATGCTAAATCGTTTGCAAAATACCTTACAACATCCTAAAATTTCACCTTTACTTGCCAACAACAGCTTGTCGCAAATTGTTTTGGCAGGCGGAGTGGCGGCGAATCAAAATATTTTAGGCTCTTTGCAACAATGGGCAAAAAATTATCAACTTAATGTGATTGCTCCGCCAATTCATTTATGCACCGACAATGCGGTGATGATTGCTTGGGCGGGCTTGCAAAAATTTTTGTCTGGCAAAACAGACGATCTTAGCTTTGCAGTAAAACCGCACTGGCCCCTATGGCACTGTTGAATCCCAAATTATATTTTACTTTATTTGCCATTTTTGGTATAAATTTCCGCTATTTTTAGCAATGATATAACTTTCAGTTGCGCTATCGCAACAACACGATATGTTGAATATGAGGCTAAAAATAACTAAAATTTCTCCTCAAAACTAGCAAAAAATTAAAATAAGTTTGGCAAATTTAGGATTTAACAGCGCCATTATGGCACTGTTAAATCCAAACTAAATTATACTTTTAAAAATGACAATATTACAAATTAAAAAATTACACCCGCAAGTGCAATTGCCAAAATATCAAACCAAAGGCAGTGCTGGTCTTGATTTGCAAGCAAATATTAGCCAACCAATGGTGCTAAAAGCAGGTGAAATTGTGTTGGTGCCAACAGGTCTTGCCATTGCTTTGCAAGAAGGTTACGAAGCACAAGTAAGGCCCAGATCGGGCTTGGCTCTCAAAAACGGCATCACTGTGTTAAACAGCCCCGGCACTATCGATTCTGACTATCGCGGTGAAATATCGGTTATTCTGATTAATCACAGCAAGCAAGATTTCATTATTACCAACGGCTTGCGAATTGCTCAATTGGTTATTGCTCAATATGCCGTTGCAAAAATTATTGAAGTAGATGAATTAAGCACCACTCAACGCGGAGAGGGTGGTTTTGGTTCGACTGGTCGCTAGTTTTTAGCCATTTCTTTTATAAAAACACCAACAATAATGCCTAGTTTTCTGTTGACAGGCAACTAGGCAAGCCCCGATAAATCACTTATGCGAAAGCAGCATTAGCCACATTTTCAGCAAATTCGAAATTATCATTAGCAACGTTATCGTTTGCGTTTATTGTTTTTGAACTTATACCACAAATTTTTGCAAATTTATAGTCAGCAGTATCTCAACTGAGTAAAAACTCCCCTTTTAGCAAATGTCGAAAGCTATTCACCCCCAAAAAAAATTATGGTGGAGGTGCTGGGAACTGCCCCCAGGTCCATCTTGGTTATTGTGAAGAATCTTTATTACCATAGATCTATTTTCTAGATCTTCTTTTATTATAAACAATCACAAACTAACAAGCAAGATTTTTTATTGCCTTATTATTTTTTTAGCTAAAAAGTTAATTTAAATTGAAAAATAAATGTTGTATTTAAAAAAATAAGTTTAATAATTGTTTTTTAAAAAATATAGTTAATTAACTATAAGCATCAATTTGGCTATTTTATCTGTTTAGGTAAAATTTATTTTTTTAATTTTTTATAGGTAATTTAGAAATGCGACAACAATGGCAAAATATACAAGGGTCTCATAGAGATAATGCTCTAGAAGCAGTGGAGCAAAATGGCAGTGCTTTAGAATTTGTTGACCTAGAATTACGAGCAGATCGAGAAATAGTTTTAGCAGCAGTGAGACAAAATGGCACTGATTTACAATATGCTAGTGAAGAATTACGAGAAGATAAAGAAATAGTTTTAGCAGCAGTGAGACAAAATGGCACTGCTTTACAATATGCTAGTGAAGAATTACGAGAAGATTCTCAAGTAGTGTTAGAGGCATTAGAATCGGCAGTAAAAAATACAAAAAAAAATACAGAATCGCCTCAGGAAAACAAAGAATTATTTTTCTTTCTAACATGGTATTATCAATCACTGCCAGACGATGATGCAGAGAAGATCGATTCTTTTATTGAAAATTTTGTTGCAAATTCGACATTTCTCCGTAACAAAGCAGTAATTTTAGAAGCAGTTAAGCAAAATGGCGATGTTTTACAACTTGCTAAACAAGAATTACAAAAAGATCGAGAAGTGGTTTTAGCAGCAGTAAGGCAAGATGGTTTTGCTTTACGATATGCTAGCAAAGAATTACAGGCAGATCGAGAAGTGGTTTTAGCAGCACTGGGGCAAGATGGCGAAGCTTTACGATGTGCTAGCAAAGAATTACAGGCAGATCGAGAAATAGTTTTAGAGGCAGTTAGGAACAATGGCAATTCTTTAGAATTTGCTAGCGAAGAATTACGAAGAAATCAAGGAATAGTTTTAGAGGCAGTGAGGCAAAATGGCACTGCTTTACAATATGCTGACCCAGAATTTATACAAAATAATCCAAAAATGTTTTTGATAGCATTAAGGCAAGAGATAGACACCTTATCTCATTTTGATATAACACAATTACATACAGATCCAGCATACTTTATTCATGCGATGGTCATAAATCCATATTGTTCAGATATTGTTACACCACAAGTGAATGTTGACCCAACATCAGATGAACATCAAAAAGTAGCATTAGAAAACATGTGTAATCTATATACGAAAGAAGATGACAATCAAGAAAAAGGAAATTTTAGAACAGATATCGTAAATTTTATTACACAACTATTACAAATGAGAGGAGAAAATGGAAAACCTATAAACATTATTCCTCTTATTGATTTTGCAAAATTTGGCGATATAAGAAAAGATCCTAAGGTAATTGCAGCTATAATAGCAAATTATTCACAAGAAGAAGGTCTAAATGGTGTATTACACATGACTATTTTTGCAATGGGCGGGGATAGCAGTAATGAATCGAAAAGACAAGAAATTTTCGAACAAATAGAGCAAGCAGGTTTATTAAGACTATTAGATGCAGAAAAATCAACGAGATGGCAAAATTTTAAGCAATCCTACAGCAGACCAAATCCAGATGTCGCTTCTGCTTCTTCGTCGGCTTCGGCAAGTGCAGGCCGACAAGGGTAAAACCCCACACCACAAGCCTAAAAATATTTTATGGTGTTGAATTTTTACTCAACACCATAAAATTCTTCGCCAATGGCAATTTCGGGGCGATTGTTGGCAACTCGCCACTGGTTGGTGTCGCGAAGAGAATAGATGCAACCGCAATATTCTTGCTTATAAAATTCTTCTTGCTTGGCTATGTCATACATTCTGCTAGCTCCGCCGTGCTTTCGCCAGTTGTAGGCCCAGTAAGTGAGGTTGGGATAGTTTTTGGCGGTTCGTTGCCCGCAATCGTTGATTTGCTCCATATTTTTCCAACGAGAAATGCCAAGAGACGAGGTAAAAATATCAAAACCGTTTTCGTGGGCATAAAGGGCGGTTCGCTCAAATCGCATATCAAAACATTTGGTGCATCTCTCGCCTCTTTCTGGAGAGTTTTCTAGGCCTTTTGCTCTGGCAAACCAATTTTGCACATCGTAATCGGCATCGATAAATTTGATGTTGAGTTTTTCGGCAAACCTAATGTTTTCTTCTTTGCGAATTAAATATTCTTTTTTGGGATGAATATTGGGATTATAAAAAAAGATAGTAAGATCAATATTTGAAGCCAGCATTCGTTGCATTAAATCTCCTGCACAAGGTGCACAACAACTATGCAACAAAACTTTGTTGCTTGTGGATTCGGGCGGCAAAGTGAGCAGATAGTTTGAATCAATAGACATAGACTATTTTTGTTGACTTATTTCGGCTAAAAATGCCAAATCAAGAGTTGAAGCTTGGTGCAGTTCTTTAAATTTAGCAGGAGTGCCCAAATAACGAAGTTTGCTTGCATGCAACACCCCAATTTGATTGCAAATTTCATCGATATCAGATAAAATATGCGAGCTAAAAAAGATGGTTTTGTTTTTATTGCGGTAGTCGAGCAACTCTTTTTTAAGAGCGATTCTTGCCAAAGGATCAAGCCCCGACATTGGCTCATCAAGAATAATTAAATCGGCACCCGACAAAAAAACTGCTAGCAAGCCAAGTTTTTGGGTCATGCCTTTAGAATATTTGGCAATTTTCTCGTGCAAAACCTGATAAGATAAATCGAGATTTTGACAGATTTTATAAGCCTCAACTTCGTCAACTTTACATTGATAAAAACTCAACACAAAATTAAGAAATTCAAAACCAGTTTGATAAAGAGCGGGCTGAAATTTTTCGGGCAGATAACAAACTTTTGCTCTGGCTTCTGGCAAAACTCGAGATTTGCCAAAAATTTCAACCTCGCCCATATCTTGGTCGAGCAAATCGAGAATAATTTTGATAAGAGTGGTTTTGCCCTGCCCATTTAAACCAATAAAGCCAAAAATTTGGTTTTGTTGCACAGAAAAATTAACATCATCAAGCACAGATTTGTTAAAAGCCTTGCTAATGTTAGTAATGCATAAAGGAGTTTCTGCCGACATTGTTATTTTGCTAATAATTGTTGCAGTTCTTGTGATTGAAACATTTCTTTGATAATATCGCAACCACCAATAAATTCGCCATTTACATAGAGTTGAGGAATGGTCGGCCAATCAGAAAAATCTTTAATGCCTTGGCGAATGTCGGGGTTGGTTAACACATTAACATCAACAAACTCAACATTGAGATTTTTTAAAATTTGCACAACCACAGCCGAAAAACCGCATTGTGGAAAATCTTTGGTGCCCTTCATATAAAGAACAACCTTGTTTTGCTGAATAGTTTGCTCTATTTCGTGAAAAATGTTATTAGACATAGTTTTTTAAATTAATTTTCGAATTTAATTTCAACTTTGGTAATTTTTTTGTTTAACAAAACCAAAACTTCCGAAGTGATATCGAGATGCTCTTGAAAATAAATTACTTGCGAAGACGGAAAGATAGCATCTATTTGTTTTTCTTTAGAAAGATCGGCAACCACTGCTTTCATAGCATCGTTCACTTTGCCCATGGCATCGAGAGAAGCATTTTTGAGTGAGTTTTGTTTTTTATCAACAAAATTTTTGAGATTATCAACTTTTTCTTCGAAAGCTTTACTTTCTTTTTCGAGAGTTTCTTGGTTAGTGATATTTTTTTTATCTTGTAATTTTTTTTGCTCTGCCATTAAAGCGGTTTGTTTTTTATTAATTTCGGCTTCGTAGGCGATTTTCTTTTTTTCAATTTTCTTTTGAATATCAATAACAGCTACTGCTTCTTGAATGATTTTATCGGTATCAAGAATTGCAATTTTATGATTAGCAAAACTTTGTTTAGCAACAAATAAACAAAAAATTAAAAATAAAGTATTGAGAGTTTTTTTCATATTTTAATTGCAAAAAGAATATTATTAGATAAAATTTTAGCCGAAACTACTAAAAGGCACTGTAACAGTGCCTAAAAATGATTTTTAGATTAAAATATTAAAACAAACATCATTAATTGCAAACTTTAATTTTATTTTTTACTTTATAATGTCAAAAAACACAACTACACCAGCAAACTCATCTAAACCAACTCAACAACAAGCTCAAGATGCCGTTAAAACGCTCATCGCTTGGGCAGGAGACAACCCAAACCGCGAAGGCCTGCTTGAAACTCCCAAAAGAGTTGTTAATGCCTATCTTGATTTTTTTTCTGGCTACACACAAGATCCAATAAAAGTTTTGGGCAAAACTTTTGAAGAAGTTGGTGGCTACAGCGATTTGGTTTTAATCAATAACATTCGAGTAGAATCGCACTGCGAACACCATATGGTGCCAATTATTGGGCAGGCTTTTGTTGCATATTTGCCCAATAAAAAAGTGGTTGGCATCAGCAAAATCGCTCGTTTGGTCGAAATATTTGCCAAAAGATTACAAACTCAAGAAACCATGACCGCCCAAATTGCCAACACTATCAACGAAGTTCTTCATCCCAAAGGTGTAGCGGTGTTAATTGATGCTTTTCACCAATGCATGACCACCAGAGGAGTGCACAAAACCGAGGCCTCTACGGTTACTTGCACTTTTTTGGGGCAGTTTCAGACCGATAAAAATCTTGAGACTCGCTTTTTCAATATGATTAAGAAATAATTTTATGCTTCTCACAACTCACCACAAAATTATTCTTGCCTCAACTTCTGCTGTTAGACAACAAATTTTACAATCTGTGCAATTGCCTTTTGTTGCCGTCGCTCCAAATGTTGATGAAGATAAATTAAAAAAACAACTAAACATCTCTTGTCCGCTAAAACTTGCTTTGGAGCTTGCCAAAGCCAAGGCTTTATCGATTGCCAAACAACATCCCGATGCCTACATTATTGGGGCAGATCAAGTTTGTGCCTTGGGCGATTCTTTTTTAAACAAAGCCAAAACTCAACAAGAGGCTGTGTTGCAACTCAATGCTTTATCGGGCAAAACTCACACTCAAAACAACGGTTTTGCGGTGGTGCATCAGCATAAAGTGGTGTTTTCGCACTCTGCCAAAGTGAGCCTTACTATGCACAAACTATCGTTGGCTAGCATTAAAAAATATGTCGAGTCCGATAACCCGGTTGGCTGTGCTGGTAGCTACAAATATGAGTCTTTAGGAAAATATTTATTTAGCCGAGTAAACGGCAATTATTACGCGGTTTTGGGCCTAAATATTCAGCCTTTACTCAACTTTTTTTACACAACAAAAATCATTACTTTTTAAATTATGAATCACGATCTAATTTTTAGCTTTCTCACTTTATCGTTTCTAGAAATTATTTTAGGTATCGATAACCTAATTTTTATTGCCTTGGTGGTCAGCAAATTGCCCAACCAATATCGCAAATCCGCTCGGGCTTTTGGCTTAATTTTAGCTTTTATCATCAGAGTAATAATGCTGTTCACTTTATCTTGGGTGATGACTCTCACCGAGCCTTTATTTTTCATAGCTGGCCTGCCTTTTTCTTTCAAGAGTCTGTTGTTAATCTTGGGGGGCTTGTTTTTGATTGGCAAAAGCGGTCTCGAAATTTATTCTGACATCGCTTGCAAAGAACACAAACCAAAAGAAATTAAAGCGGCTCATGGTTTTTTTATGGCAATCGCTCAAATTACTTTAATTGATTTTGTCTTTTCTTTTGACTCGATCATTACCGCCGTTGGTATGACGAGCAACATTTCTATCATTGTTGCGGCCGTTGTGGTTTCGATGATTGTGATGTTTTTAGCTTCCGAAAAAATCAGCTACTTTTTGGCAAATTATCCATCTTTAAAAATTGTCGCTTTAGCCTTCATTTTTATGATCGGTGTTATTTTGGTTTCTGATGGCTTGCATCTTAAAATTTCTAAAAACTATTTATATTTTTCACTATTTTTTACTTTGGCAGTTGAATCATTAAACATCGTTGCTAGAAAAAGAAAAAATTCTCATTAATTTTTTATGTCTAAACCAACTATTGCTGTTGTTGGCAGTGGCATTTCCGGCCTATTTTCTGCCTATTTTTTGTCGCAACACTATCAAGTAACTTTATTTGAACAAAACAACTATTATGGCGGGCATTCTAACACTGTTAGCATCAATTATAACGGCTTAAACATCGATGTCGATACTGGTTTTATTGTTTTTAACCAGCAAACCTATCCTAATTTTTTGCAATTTTTAGCCTTGCTTGATGTGGCTTATCAACCAAGCAAAATGTCGTTTGCTGTGCAAATTTTAAATGGGCAAAAAACTTTGCTCGAATATGCCGGCACCAATTTTGCTGGCATTTTTGCCCATAAAAAAAATTTTTTTAATTGGCGATTTTTATTGATGCTTACCGAAATCGTGCGGTTTAATAAAGTTGCTTTACAAGTTTTACAAAACAAAACCGGTTTTGACTATTCTTTATCGCAATTTTTGCAAGACCACAAATTTTCAAATTATTTTTGCCAGCACTATTTGTTTGCCATGGCATCTGCCATTTGGAGCACCGACATCAATCAAATTGGCAATTATCCCGCCAAAAGTTTTATACAATTTTTTTATAATCACGGTCTACTTACCATCAACAATCAACCGCAGTGGCACACTATTTCTGGTGGCTCCAAACAATATGTCGCCAAGGCTCTTGCCAAAATCAAGCAAAATGGCGCTTTGCTTCGTTCAGAAAAAGTTTTAGAAATTAACTTTGACAGCACAAAACAACAGCACTTAATTAGCACCAAAAACGGCATTTACTCTTTTGATAAAGTGGTTTTGGCATGCCATGCCAACGAGGCCTTAGAAATTACCAAAAATCTCTCAACACAACAAATTGATGTGCTAAAAAACTTTTCTTACCAAGAAAATTTAGCAGTGTTGCACAAAGATAGCTCTGTGATGCCAAAAAGCAAAAAAGCTTGGGCAAGCTGGGTGTATAGTAGCGATCTTGCCAATTCTAGCGAACTTTCGGTGAGTTATTGGATGAATAATTTACAAAATATTTCAAGCAAACATCCGCTTTTTGTCACTCTCAACCCTCATCAAAAAATTGCTAAACACCATATTTTTGCTTCGATCACCTATCACCACCCAATATTTAACCAACAAGCTTTACTCGCTCAACAGCAAATACCAGCAATTCAAGGGCAAAACAATCTTTATTTTTGCGGAGCTTATCAGCGATATGGTTTTCATGAAGATGGTGTTTTTTCGGCTCTACAACTTCTCAACCAACTCAATGTTTATGCTCCTTGGCAACAATAGTGCTTTTTTGGTTTATGCAAAAATTATGCATAAAAGATTTTTACCGGTAGTCAATATATTTTTTTATAAAGTTTTTTATGTGTTGTTGCCAATAAAAAATTTATCTTCAATCAAAAATCGTTTTTTTTCTCACAATAAATTCAATGTATTTAGTTTTTATGATCGCAATTATGGCAAAAAAAATTCGCAAAGCCCAGTTTTGTGGCTAGAAGAAATTTTGCAACAACATAATTTGCAACAAGAAGTTGCTAACATTTTTTTACTTACCCATCCGAGTATTTTTGGCTATGCTTTTAATCCGGTAAGTTTTTGGTTTTGTGTTGATAAAAATCAACAACCAGTAGCGATTTTAGCAGAGGTCAACAACACTTTTGGCGAACATCATTGCTATTTGTTGTTTAATGAAAATCATCAGCCGATTGATAAAAATCAGCACTTGTCGGCAAATAAACATTTTCATGTGTCGCCATTTTTTTCGTTAGAAGGCAAATATTTTTTTAATTTCGCATTTGCCCCGCCACATATTTCGGCCACAATCGATTATTTTTTAACAGAAAAAATGCTAGCCACCAACTTGCATAGCTATAAAATGCAAGAATTTAACAGCAAAAATAGCTTTCTTGCTTTGTGTTTTATGCCCCTAATGTTTATTAAAGTGATTTTTTTAATTCACTGGCAAGCAGTGAAAATTCTGCTAAAAAACATCAAATACATCAAAAAACCACCACAAAACAAAGAAAAAATCACCATCGTTAATAAAAAAGATTTTTGATATTATCGAGTTATTTCGATTCAATTCTCCTTTTTTAGAAGGGTTAGCAAACAGATCTCGGATATTCCCCTTCTGTAGAAGGGGTGGCGACCGCAAGGTCGACGGGGTAGTGTCGGCAAGCAGTTCTCGGATTCCCTCGAAGTGACATTGTGCCGTGTCTCCCAACACTACCCCGTCTTTTTTCATAAGCTATCGCTTATGAAAAAATCCACCCCTTCTGCAGAGAGAGTGTTAAATGTGTGGACTTTTTATTTATATCAATTAAAATTTCCCCAAATATTAATCAATATAATAGAAGGTTAAAATGTCTGTAAAATGTAAATCTTGTAATTCTA
>Ga0214921_10000338_pt1 | contig 90132 bp, 74 predicted proteins | sample LL1505_MetaG_FD_177992 | JGI IMG/M metagenome (GOLD analysis project Ga0214921, IMG submission 177992) | Freshwater microbial communities from Lake Lanier, Atlanta, Georgia, United States - LL-1505 | ecosystem: Environmental > Aquatic > Freshwater > Lake | place: USA: Georgia | collected... | reverse complement strand
GAACTCGATTCTTCCTAGTTGCAATAAGATGTTGATACCATAATGTATATTTGTTGTCAATAAAATTCATAATAATATTTATCAGCAACATCAATATCATAGATACTCTGCACTCATGTTCTACACAGCGCCACAACCATTTTCAATTGCTGTTCGGCTTCACGCACAGCACCCAAGGCATCGGCCACAGCCGGATACTGTTCGGCCATGCGTAGAGCTTCCTTTTCTTGTTCCATTTTATTCAATGCCCAGTCAATAGCTGATTCGGCATGACCAGCAAGCCCCACAGTGGCCTGTGCCATAATAAATGTTTGCCAACTCTGGCCGTTGTAGAATTCAATTTGTTGAGTGCTGGTGTTGAATCTTAGGTCGCCCACGCCCATCATGCCAGCACCGGTGTTGATGTAGTTGCTGGCACTGTTACCACCGCCCACTGTGACGTACTTGCCCATGCTCATTATTGATTTGATCATGTTACCATCCTGCTTGTCGTAAAATTTCTCGTGCGTATTCTGTGTCTGCAGTATAATCTGAGAATTTCTTTTGCCATATGTCTGAATCTATGTAAGGCCATATCATTGAGACCTGATCGGCTGTGAGTTCACCTAGAAACTTCTGTCCTGACTCTGAGTTGTATATCACCCAAGGACTAATACGTCCTGTTGTCACAGCATAGCACATGGCATGAGTGCTGCCATAACGCAAACAATCATGGGCAGGTGCTGAATGTTTTTCACTCCAGTCTATACCAAACTCCACTGCTCGTGCTAATGCATCTGCCACTGCTTCCACCTTTAAATAATCCAACAGGTATTCTGTGTAGATCTTGTCTGATGCCCAGTTGTCAATCTTTTTGTTGTGCTTGAGCAACCACTCTGTAAACTGTCTGGGATTGATTGCCCGAGTAGCCACACAGTACCTGCCAAACTTTACAAAGGCCTTGTAGTACGGTGAGTCTGCAAAGTCATCAAATGTTTTGAGTCGTGCTGATCCTTGTGCAATCTCATAGAATCTCAAATAGGATTGAAAGCCCAGTTCAACTCCACGCTCTGACCGTTCTTGACGTCGACGTTTGGGTTCACACAAATGCACCACAAGACTTTCTGCACGTCGAAATGTTTTCTTGCAGTAGCCGCAAGTGAGTTCACTTAGTGTCTCGGCCATGGTCTCGGATGTATTGATCAAGTTCTTTCTTTGTGGTCATTGCGGCCAGCATGGCTATTTCATCTTCTTTGTATGTGGGAAACAACTCTGCCAGTTGCTTTTTGACGGCACTTGCCCCTGCACCTGCTTCTTTTTTCTTGGGTGAAATCCAGTTGTGTCTGGGTGTGCCCATGTCTGGACTCACTGTGGTAGCACACAACCATTGCAATTCAGGGTGTTTATTGATGTTGAAAAAGTGTTTGTTCAATCGCTCGTTGGTGGAGATCAAATAAAACTCTTGCATCTCTCGAGATCCTTCTACACATGACGCCCAACGAATCATAAGGTAGTTTGAAAACTTCTTGCGTTCCTCGTCTGTGAGATCACGATAGAAGTTTCTGTTTTTGCGATCCAATTGTCGCATCTCATTCACAATGTTTAATTTGTCGCTCACTTGTCTACTTTGATTAGTTTGTATATCATTATAACACGATCCACAGCGTCTTGTAAAGTTGGATTGGTCCGGGCCAGTCGCCGAATATCGCCCCACATTTTATCTTCCTGCAGACGGTCAAACAATCTATCTCCATCTGATGTTTGTTTGGTATAATCAATTTGGTGCCCAGTCACAGGATCGTAACTGTAGCCCACAAGCTGTCTGGTCCTGGGGTCGGCACCAGCTTCGCGGGCATAGACTTCGTTGCCCACACGTTCGTAAATGAGAGTGGCACCAGGTTTAAGAGTTCCCATACTTGTAGCCATATTGAATGTGTGCCCAGCGCAGGAAACGTTCCAAACCTTCCCGATCTTCTGGGTAACTTTCCAAGTAAATCTTGGCCAAGCGATTGACGATTTCAAATATTTGTGGTTCAGTGTAAGGCATAAATCACCATGCTTTGTTGTAGTCTACTATCTCACAGTTGCGACTGACGTCTTTGACAAAGTACACACAGTCAGGATCCGGATCATCGTTCAAGGGCACTGCAAGTAACTGCCCATTCTTTAATTTGGGTGCATACCACGATACTTCATGATACACATCTAATATTTCAATGTCTGGAAAACTTGGACGAAAACTTGTGAGTGGATTGAATTGAAACACTCTAAAGCCACGATCGTTTATGGATGTCAGCGGCAACACTTCTAAGTCACCTATTTCGGGTTCGCCTATGAGTATTTGCCAATCCATGGGCATCTTTATGGTGTTCTCACCAATACGTAGCACAAGTGCAGGAGCATTGAAACTCTCTAAAAAGATTAGTGGAATAAAATGGTAGTCTGGCTCTTGTGGGTTTGAGTTATCTAGTATGGCAAATCGCATGTCATCTACTTCTTCGGGCAGATGATCTAGGTCGTAATGGATGTTGTCAAGTGTTAGTATTCGCATGTTGTTATAATACAGGGTTATGTGACAAATGTCAACCTAACGTCATCCAATCAAGTTTTTCTTGTGTGAAGGGGTAGTTGGCTTCTTTGTAGAACTGTTTGCGCTTGGTCAAATGACGCTTGGCAAATTTACATGTCGATGTTATGTCCCAGATTTGGACGTGATCTTTGTCTTCTGCTTTTCTAATACCACGGCCAATGCTCTGGATGACTCTAACAAAACTTTTGCCAGGCTCCACAAGAACAAGGTTGAATATTCGAGGTATGTTAATTCCAACCGCTGCCACACCATATGTGGCCACGATGATTTTGTCTGTTGCGTCGGCCACTTCATCATATTCTGCTTGCCGCTTTGATCCTTTGGTGGCGCCCGACACAAACACTGCTTTGTCACCCAACCGTGCAACCAGTTGTCTACCGCATTCAGTACGATCCACCAGCACCAGGGTGTTGCCAGTTTCATTTACATTGCGCACAAGATCGGCCATGGTATCCAAGCGTCCAGATTCTTCAAGTAGGTATTTAAGTTCGCTTTGGTAATCTTTATACTCCACGTGATCAATCAACTGCACAATGTTCACATGACAGTTGGCCAGCACACCTTGTTGTTGCAGTTCGCTGGCACTGAGCCGGCCAATCACAGGACCAAGACTGACCAACAAGGCTTGGCTTTCAAACTTTTCTTTGGGCACAGTTCCAGTCAAACCCCAGCGAATTGGCACTGTGGCCATTACACCTGTTAACAGTGTTTTCAGTGCGTCTGCTTTGGCCATGTGTACTTCGTCCACAATAACACACACAACATCCTCCAGGAACTCACCAATGGTGCAGTCGCCGATGCCTGCCTTGGTGTTCTTCAACAGGTTGTTTAGACTTTGCCATGTGCATATTGTGTGCTGACGACCATATTCTTTTCTGTCGCCAAAGTACACACCAACGTCTTGTTGCATGTTGATATAGTCTGCTTCGGTCTGTGTCACAAGACTTTTGTTGGGCACAATCACAATACTCCGACCATAGGGGGCAACAGCATTGCTCAAGGCCGCAGTCATAATAGTCTTGCCTGCACCAGTGGCCACTTCTTGTATGCACTGTGGATTGGCCAAAAAGTTGTTGATGATCTCCACTTGATAGTCACGCAACATGACGGGTTCGCCTGCAGCCGGGTGTGTCCGGGGCCACTTCACATGCTCAAAACTTGTTTCAGTTACTGACTCAAAGTTGAATGTGTTTGAGTAGTCGCGTTGATCATCCAGCTCAACATCATAATCAAACTTTTCCAATATGGGCATGATCTCAGGCAACAGGTTCACATAAGTTGATCCACCCAGTTGAAAGTATGCTACCTTGCCATCCCACCGTCCCAGTCTCACCGCTGGCAGATAACGTGCCGCAGGGTTTTCATATTTGAAAGCATTGACCAAAGACTTGCGAGCATCCAAGTCCAGGCCTTCAATCTTGATGTTTACTTCGTCACGTATTTGTATGGTGCATCGTTTCATTGTACAGTTACTTCACGCACAAGTTGTCGTGACCTTATTTGAGTTATCAATTGTTCTTGACCGGTTGTACATTCTAAATCTGCCACAGGAAAACGCAACGGGCTTGCTTGGATGTTGTAGGCATTGTATATATTATACTTGTTGAAAAAGTTTTGTTGAGATTCAATGTAATTTTGAATACGAGGATACATCGATGTCAAGTCCAAGTCATAAAATGCAACAAAAAAATCAGCACTGTAATGTCCAAAAGGTCGAAATGCCTCTTCGCCTATGTACTGATCATTGTCTCGGGTCAAGTCTTCCACGGTCTTACCAATTTCACAATAGTTTAGATATACTGTTCCAAATTTAATTGCTGGCTCGCCATACTGATGTTGTAGTTCTGAGGATAAGCATTGTGTTTTAGGCATACCGAACCAAGTACAGATAAATTCTGGCCTTGGAGAACGCTGTGCGGCTTCGGCTCGATGCACTGCTAAGTTTAAATTGGCCAAGGCTTGTCTAACTGTGTCAGGTGCTGAGTGCCAATATTCAGATGTTTGTTGATCCAACAGCCCGTGATAGCGTTCAAATATATTGTGCAAGTAATTAAGACCATCTTGTGTGTACTCAAACTCACGATCAACAATTGGTCTATGATTATTTATTGTGGCAATGCATTGTTGGATCATATCAACTGCACGTTGTTGTTCTTGTTGAACAGTGCCAAAGCCATAGAATCGATCTGGATTGTCCATGGGCCAGGCATGACGTTGATGCATACGTTCAAGCCACAACTCGGCCAAGGGTGTGCTTCTTATGTTAAAACACAATTCAAAATTGTTGTCTAATTTAATTACAAGACGCTGAGACATAACACAGTATATACTCTTGCAAAACAAAAGTCAAAAAAACAGGGACCGAAGTCCCTGTGTAAAAACCCGGGGCGGAGCCAACCAATCCCCGGGGTAAAACTCTTATTCAAGTATCAAAATAAGAAATGCCAACATCAATGCTAACCAAGGCTCACCTACAATCACCAACAGTAGCACAGCAAGCCAAGCCATGTTAGATCCTTGCAACCAACGATGCCGCATTTGAGGCACTGGCAAATAAATTAAACCAACCCCAAAATGTTACGCCGGACCGGAAACATTCCAAGGCTATGTATGCACTAAAAAACGCAAACATAAGATTGACAATGTCCCAGGCTGTCATATTAGGCACTCTTCATACATGTAGTTTCTGCCATGCGTTTCCAATTGCCTGAAAAGCTCTTGCGCAAGTCTGCAATCTTCAGCGCCATGCGCAGGCTCATCTCACGCAAACGATTCTGATTGGCTTCCATGAACTCAACAATCTCGTCTTGCACACACTCTTCAAAATCATAGTCTGCAAACAACACGCCGTCTTTGGCAATTTGTTTGATACGCAACACTTTGTCACGCATGGTGTCCAGTGTCAAGTCAAGATAGTGACAGCGTGATTGCAATGCATCCAAGTGATCACGCAATTTTTGACTCTTCATTGTGTCAAACTTCAAGTTGGTGATAAAGATAACACTGCCTTTGAATTCGAAACGATCAGGAATGCCTTCACGGCGCAGAGCACTGGATTCTGACAACCATGAAATAGTACGTTTCTTGCCGCTGTCTAAGGCACCCTTCAGCAAGTTCAGGGCCACGTCGTCGAGCAAAATGCTGTCACAGTCATCAAACACCAACACACAATTGGCATCTGAATACTTGTACAAGGTTTGATACAAACCAATAGGTGTTGCACTACCTTTGACAACTTCGGCACGAAGGCGCTTGCCTGCTAATTTGTCAAACAGTGTGGCCTTTTCGATCTCGCGCTCAACGCCAAAGCTCTTGCCCACTCCGGGAGGACCCGATACAATCATAGCACGGATGTCACCGTTGACACAAGCCTTTGTCATCTCATTCAGGATGTCAAAACGCTCGCGAATACGAGTCATAATTTGATCTTCAGTTTCAGTCTCTGCTTGGGGGGCAACAAATGCCACGGTGTTGTTGTTACTCACTTCTTCTCCATTGACATACTCGATGTCTTTAATGTTGTTGACTTTGATACGGATGGTGTCGGGACAATTAGGAAATGTCCCATTGTTTTCTACTGTCACAAAATTACCTTTGGCGCCAGTTTGATAACCTGACACAAGATTGAAAGCGATATTGCGAACGGGTTTGTTGCGATACTCACCTTTGATAACTCGAATTGCACTCATTGTTGGCTCCTTTGAAATGCGTTGTTGTTTACTGTTTATGTGTCTATTATAGCAAATGTTGGATTATTGGTCAACCGGGGCAAACAGTTCTTGTCCTTGTTGCACAAAAACAACAAATGCTTCCATTGTTTTTTCACAGTAAAGCATCTTGCCGTGCTTTTGGATATCTTGCAAAGTTTCCAACAGGCCCATGCCCATGAAGTCTGCTTCTTTTTGTATTTGTTTGATTGCTGTGGTGATCTGCATTGCTGGCTCCTTTTTGCTTTGTATGTGGTTATTATAGCATTTTGGGAATTATTGGTCAAGTACTACTAGAGTATTACTTTTTGAACTGTTCAAAGAAACGGGTGTTGATAGCATCCATTTCTGCTTGCTCTACGTAGAAGTCAGTAGTAGGATCGTAGTACTGGCCCTGTTTGTTGTCATAATACAACACACGACCACTGAAGTTGAACGGGCCTTCCAAGCCCTTGCGAGGGCCGTATTTGTCACGCATGACGTCTAGGGTGTCAACTACACGATATCCCAAGGCTGGCTCCTGTTTGTTTGTAAGCCACAATTATAGCATTTTGGGAATTATTGGTCAAGTACTACCTAAGTACTACTATCGCCAGTGCGAAGCAACCACTGGATAATCCAAGCATTCGTGCGGTTTGGGACGGCCGTGGAATACCAGTATACTGGCATCGCCGCTGACCTGTGCGCCTGTGCCAGGCAGCTTGGGTTTTCTTTTTGCAAAATCAAATCCGCCATCAGCCACTTGCCAACGCCAGCTTTGCAAATGCTGTTGTTCAAAATGTCTACGCTGAGTGGGAGACAGTACTGCACCTATGTAATCTTGATCGCCTTGGTACCGGCGTGTGACATCGTTGACATTGAGCTTTTCAAAGTCGTGCCATATGTGTGCAAATTTGTTCACGTTCCACCACATCACACTAGAGTTCATTCCACTAAAACCAGCACTTTGTAAATATCTAAAATCCCTAATGGTCCAGAAGTAGTCTGTGTGCAACGCTGTGATCCAACTCAAATCATTTATTATTACACAATCAAGATCAAAATACAACATGTTGCCTTGATGATGTTCAGGATTGAACAACTGCATTTTGTACCACCATGATCGTTTCAGGCCCGAAATACCTTCCCACTCAGTCAAGCAATGCTTGATCATGTGCGGCGGCACTGATCGATCATGTTCTGTGTACACATGGAATCTTATGCCTTGTGGTAAATTACGTGTCAACATGTTGTACAAGTGTTCTACATAAGTCCAACTGTATCCTGAACTATGTATCACACACGCACAATCGACTATGTTGTTAGTGCGGATTGGATTCTTTTTAGCCATAGTCCTTCTCGTAGTTCTTGTACTGTGTATTCAGTGTGGCATATCTTGATCAACCAGGCTTCCCTGTCTACTTCATAAGGTTGTTCAATGTCCGCATATCCCACTGCCACAGGATATGCCAAACTTGATTGATCCACAACAGGCCTGCAACCTGAAATTGCTGCCTGTATGCCTGGTCCTGAATTGAGGTTCACCACTGCATGACAATTGAAGTGCATGTCAAATCCATCATAGGTATTGGGCACAGGTCTTGGTTGTTCCATGCTGACTCCTGCAGGTAACCTTGACAAATTTACGGGTGACCTTGGGTGTGGTCTTATACGTATGGGACGATCGGTTGAGTTTCGCAACAGTTGAATTTGCGTCAGTATCCAAGATTCCATGCTGTCAATGCCGGCCACTTGTAAACTGCGTTGATGCTGTGCGGCAATGATAATTTCGGGACTCGGAGTGGTCTGATTGGCCAAACTTATGCGTAATTGTGCAGGGCGGTTGCGATCCAAGTTTTCCTGATGTCCATAATATCCTGCACTGGTAATATGATTCACAGACACTTTCCATGTTTCGCCACGATACAATGCCCCCACTTCAATGATTATCACTGGTCGGTTTTGACTGCGATAGTGCTCATACACTGCTTTGTTTGGCCGCATTCTACCGTGCCACAGCACTGACCAAATCACAGCGGCATCTGCGTCCCAGGCATTTTCTCTTGTTTGTATGCCCGCGGCTTGGCAACAATCCAAAAAAGCTGCCATCACAGATTTTGAATTCATTGCACACTGAGCAGGAAAATAGGCTATGGTTTTGATCACTGTAAATACACCGATGAAATACACTGTAGTTACCACCTTTAATGCCAGCGGTCATGAGAAATACGGACGGCGTATGATTGAAACTTTTTTACAAACATGGCCACAAGATGTGTTGCTCAAAGTGTATGCTGAAGGTTGTCGTGTGACCGAAACAGCACCCAATTTAGAGGTGTTGAATTTAGAAGGGTCAAGTCCTGAGTTGGTTGCATTTAAAAACACCTGGCGCAACGTGCCCAAGGCCAATGGTGATGTCACAGCAGATCCTATTAGATCAAAAAGAAAAGATGCAGGCAAAGGATTCAAATGGCATGCTGTGAGATTTGCTCACAAAGTGTATGCTATATTTCATGCCGCTGAACATGCCACAACAGAGTGGTTGATTTGGATGGATGCTGACATGGTGTGCCACAGCCCAATGACTGTTCAAAAGTTGGCAGAGTTTTTTCCAGATTCGACCGATCTTTGTTTTGCTGGACGCAGTAAAAAATTTACCGAATGTGGCCTGTATGGCATGCACATTACTCAACCCGCGGTGCGATTCTGGTTAAAAGATTTCCAACACATGTATGATGATGCTGACCAAGGAATCTTTACTTTAGACGAATGGCATGACAGTTATGTGTTTGACGCAGTGAGAAAACGACACGCCTTGCGTGAACTAAATTGGACAGCACACTTGCAAATGGGCGAAGGTCATCCACTGATCAATTGCGAATGGGGTGCGTATATTGATCACCTCAAAGGCGAACGCAAAGGTCTGGGTAAGAGTCGGTCATCTGATTTACGAGTCAAAAGAAACGAAAGTTACTGGAGATGATTTTTCTCAGCAAGAATGGCGATGACGAATACATTGACATGTATGCGCATGGACTAGGACAACAGCCCACACCATTGGAGTCATGGCGCTATGAGGACAGCACAGAACCCTTGATGTTGCGTGGCATAATGAAACACAAGATCATCAAACAATGCTGGGCTGATGGGCGACCATTTAGGTACATGGACTCTGGATACCTGGGCAATCGGCCAGGATTCAACAACCCACATGGATGGAAACTGTGGCATCGCGTTGTGCCCAACAACTTGCAACACGATCAAGTGATACCCCGAGCCAGTGATAGATGGCACCGACTAGGACTTGAAATATCACGTCGGCGGCGTGGCAGTTCAATACTGATTGTTGCTCCTGATGAAAAGCCTTGCAAATTTTACGGCATAGAATTAGATGTCTGGCTCACGCAAACCATTGACACCATCAAACAACACACAGATCGACCCATTGTTGTTCGTGAACGCACTCGCAGCCGCAATGAAAGAAAAACAAATCGTGTAGAGCAATCAATGACTGATACACACGCTGTGGTCACCTTCAACAGCATTGCCGCAACCGAATCTGTGTTGGCTGGCACACCTGTGTTTGTGCTGGCTCCGTGCAATGCAGCTCGTCCTGTGGCCAATTTGGATTTAGCACAAATTGAAACACCGTGGTTTCCAGATACAGACCAGATACAGGCCTGGGCCAATCACTTGGCCTATGCTCAGTTTCATATCAGCGAATTCAAAAACGGCACAGCCGAACGTATAATTAAACAAACTGAGGAGATATTAAATGGTTGAGCATTATGGATGGAAATTCCCGGACTTTGAAACACACCTTCCGCGAATGTTGAAGAAAAGTGTGGACAAAGGTCTCCCAGCTGAATATCAAGTTGCTGTGCGTCGACGAAGTATTGAACTGTGTAAAAATCGAGACCTGGCCCTGGACATTGGTGCCAATGTGGGCTTGTGGAGCCGCGACTTTGTTGGCAGTTTCAAACGTGTGATAGCATTTGAACCAGTGGCTGTGTTTAGAGAATGTTTAGAGCACAATGTGCAAGGCAAGAACTTTGAAGTTCAACCAATTGCCTTGGGCGATCAAGACACACAAGGAACCATGATCATCACTGAAGATAATTCAGGACACAGCCATCTTGATCCTGCTACCATGGGCACCGGCGATGTGCAAGTGGTTCGACTGGATACGCTGAATTTTCATGATGTGAGTTATATCAAAATTGACTGCGAAGGTTACGAGTATCGCATATTGCAAGGTGCAGAACAAACCATTTGCCGTTGCAGACCTGTAGTAGTGATAGAACAAAAACCACATGATGCATACAGCAAGCAATACGGACAGTTTGCGGCAGTGGCGCTGTTGCAAGAATGGGGCATGATCAAACTAGATCAAGTGCGTGACGATTGGATCATGGGATGGCGGTGAGTTCTTACTACAAGAAAAGTGTCAAACTGGGCACTCAGTTTCAACAAGAAAACAAAAGCTGGGCGGGCTACGATGTTATCAAATATCAAAAAAAGATCAAAGACCTAGTGGTTCGATATGGTGCCAAGACCATACTAGACTACGGCTGCGGCAAAGGATTACAGTACACTGAACCTTTGCCTTATGGTGCTGAACCAGGCGAAGAGTTGCCCATAGACCAGTGGCAAACATTTGATCAATACCTTGGGGTCAAAGTATTCAAATATGATCCATGCGTCAAGGGACTAAATCGGAAACCTCCAAAAAACAAAAAGTTTGACGGGGTGATATGCACACAGGTATTAAACAGTATACCCGATGACGATATGACTTGGGTCCGCGAAATGTTAGAACAACATGCTGGAAAATTTTGTTTTATTGGTATAAATTTTCAACGACAAGCCAAAGACAAAAAGACCATGTATGACCCTGATTATTTTTGTGAACCCAGAACACGAGAATTTTTTAAAAAATACTATGCCAATTGGTCAGGCAGTGATTTGTTTTGGTGGTTCAAGGATCGACCTTACTACCCAGAGTGGATGGATGATCAGTTGTCCGGTACTTGGCAAGATGTGCCAGAAACATTTGTTGGTAAGTATGAGTTTGTGGAAGTAAATCACCGATGATAATTGATCCTGAATATCAAGCACAACTGGCCAAAATGCACAGCCAAGGACAATTTGTCAGAGGTAGCAAAATGCTGGGAGCCATCAGCCCATTTATTGATCAGTATCTGCCTACCAGTATCATGGATTTTGGCTGCGGGCACGGTGCCTTGATGGCCAGTATTTCACAAGCATATCCCAACATACGTGTGGAAGGTTACGATCCAGGAAATCCTGAACACAATCGCATGCCCAAAAGATCATTTGATGCAGTGGTCAGTGCTGATGTGTTTGAGCACATAGAACCAGAACACCTGGCCAGCACGTTGCAGTTGATCAGTGACCGAATAATTGTTGCCGGATGGTTTAGAATTGCTTGCTATCCTGCAAAAAAACACTTGCCTGATGGTCGCAATGCTCACTTGATTGTGGAATCACCAGACTGGTGGCGCAAACAACTGTTGGCCAACATGAATGTGACCATAGTCAAAGAAGAAATTGCTGTGTTTGATAAAAGTCAAAAATGGCCTGGCGTCGTGGGCCAAGTCTATGACGTTACTGTGGAAGTCAAATAAGGCAAGAATTTTTGATAGATGCGGCCCTGTCGTGCATCTTCATCACTCCAATGAGCAGCGGCTAGATCATATATCCATTGCTCTCGAGAAAACTCAGCAGGTGTTTCAATCTTGGCGATATCATGATTGGCCACTGTCCATGCCACACAACTGGCATCATCCACAAACACAGGTATGCCAGCACACGCCGCTGCCACACTGGCTGAACTGTTAAAAAACACTGCTGAGTGTGCATTTTGTAAATTGTCTAACAGTCGGCTTCGACTGGGATCAATCAAGGTAATGCTTTGTCTTTTTGCGTCTCTTCCACTGTACGCATTGAAGTCTTGCATGTTGTATTTGCCGGGGTGTGGTCTAATGTGTATGGGACGTTGTGTGACTGACCTAATCTCGTGTATTTTGTTTTGCAACCAATCCATGGGACTCAGCGTTTTCATTGCAAAGCCGCCATCACGTTGCATACAGATCAGTATGTGTCCGTTGACGTTGCGCTGATGTGCTTGCAAAGTCACTCCCAAGGTCTGACTTATTTCCTGCCATTTGGCATCAGTGCTGTTGCGATTGGCATACTCTGCACGGTCATAAAATGGTCCGTTGAGACTGTAGCGTAGATAACTGCCTTGCTCGTCAAGATACTTCCAACAACTGGCGTCAATGCACATGGTGTGATTGCCAAGTCGACGTTGATCTGCAATGATTTGTTTGCGCAACACAATGTTTCGACCACCTGTGTTTGTGGTGGCCCAGCCCAACATCACTGCCAGTCGGCTGGGTGTGTATCGGTGTTCCCATTCGGTCACAACTGAATTGCCTGTGGCACGTACCCCTTCAGCAAAACTTTCCAAGCATTCAATCTTTCTTGTGTGTTTGCGAACGTTGGCCACTGAACTGATGTAAACCACACAATCAACCACCTTGCAATATTCTCCAAGCTGTGCCATCGCGCATTTCTGCTTCCGTAAATTGGCAGTAGGCCATGTGATGTGCCCAGGTTGCAATTTCATCAAGGCCGGGTCGTCGTATTGATTCTATTTCAGAGATTGAAGTACTGCACACAGCGGCAGCGGCATTGGGTCCAAGTGTGATAGCTGGCTTGCCATGCAGTATGGCTTCGCCAGCAGCAATGCTGGAATAAGTTATCAAACAATAAATGTCTTGGTCCAGGGCCATTTCTATTGTGTCATCATTGATTCGAACACTGCGCCCTTGTTTGCGGCGTATCACTACTTCACGATCTGTATGAGCGCTGATTTCTGCCAGTGTTTGTTGTAACCATTGTTCAAGGTCTATGTCATACAGGTTCAACAACTTTTGACTGGGCGGAGCCAACAATATTTTGCTGCCATCTGCACGTACTTTTTTGAGCTGAATACCGGTGCGGGCAAATCTATCACTGGGGCGGTCAATCACAGGTCCAAAATTTTGCACATCATTCTTTGTAATTCTATGATAAAGTTTTTTCTTACCGTTGCCAAAGTATCCGGTGTCTATATAATAAAAGTCTTTGCCCATGGTTCGGCATGCGTCCATTTGTTTGCGTTTGGTAATTCCTCGCAACACTATTGGAGTAGGCATTGACTCTGTTTTGCTCCAGGTGGTTATTTGCCCACCGCAACCTCGCACAAAACTTTCTAAGATGGGATCGTACATGTGACCTTTTCTTTCATATCTGTATTCGCTTTCGATGGCATGTATGGCCTGTGTGTCTAATGCACGAATCTTTTCAGCTATCACATCAAAATTCATACCATAATAATCTCCCGCTGGGTCTACTCGATACTTTACTATGTCATGGAGTATTTTTTTAACCTCAGGTGGTAACAAATCAAATTCATGCGGCGCTGGCTTCGCTGGCGGCAGATATGATGTTTCGTCTTCCAGTTCCCAATCATTCATTGTGTGTTCTTTGCTGACAGTAATCGGTTAGTGTGCGTTCGTGGTGCCATTCTTCACCTTGTGGTGTATCATGGAATTCATCAAAGCATGGAGTGCCCAAGGTGTAGTGCAAGAGCTTGGCATCGGGGTTTGGCCCGTATTCATCAGGCAACCAATTCCATTCTGGGGGTAATTCGCCTATACGAGTATCATCTAACCAGCTAAATCTGTGCAGGAAACTGCCAGGCTTGCTTTGCACAAATTCAGGAGTAAGTTGGCGATTGGGATAACTGTTACAGTTCCATAGTATCACGCTTGACCAGTTTTTTCTTGGATAGTCTTCGTTCTTTGAACCCAGGTACTTTTCAGTCATCTTTGTTTTGTAATCGTGTTTGACAACCATGACATCATTGTAAGGACTTTGTAGATTCCACAGTTTTACAATGTCGTCACGTACAATCATATCACCGTCAATGAATATGGCCCAACCATGATAGTCCATCAAGTGTGGCACAAGGAACCGTGTGTAGATAAAATGATTGCTGCCGTCAGTGTGTGTTTCATCATAGTCTTGAAACAAGTTCAAGGCCACAGGCACAATGGCCACTGGCTGACTGGCATGTCTGATAATGCTGTTCACGCACACATGATATGCCACAGCTTCTCTAGGATCGTAACCCACAAAGATAGGTATAGGTGTCATGGTTTGCGTTCAATGTCCTCTTCAACACAGCGTTCACCGTATTGGATTTCAATCAACTTCAACGGTTGATCGCTTTCATTGCACAATTGATGCCATTCATTTACAGCAATAAATGTGTTTTCATGCACAGTCAAGTGACATTTGACTTCTTGATCTGTACTGGCCTCATCTAGTGTGTACACTGTGGCATTGCCTTCGGCCACAAACCAAAATTCTGCACGACTGTCATGGCGTTGCATGCTCAAGCAGGTCTTGGGCATTACAGTGAGTTCTTTGAGTTTGGTATAAGGTCCGACTTCATGCAACACACGATAGTAACCCCAGGTACGTTCGGTCTTGGGTTTTTTCCAATCTTCCAATATCCACGAACTAGAATTCTTTTTGTTTTCGCCGCCAACACCAAAAACAAATTCCACGTTGATTTCTGACATTTCAGGAATGTTGTCTTGTGTTCTATCGCCGCCATTGGCAAAGATAAACTTGGCACCAGGCATGGGATAGTACAATTTGGCCAGGCGTATAGCATCCCGAGCACTGTCATCAGAGTCATCAAACTCAATCACACGATTCACCATGGAGAGATTTTCCACAATGGCTCTGCGCTCGGTCATGGGCATGAATGGTCGGCCTTTTTTGCGTACCAACCAGTCGTCCGAATTGAGTCCAACTACCAGTCTGTGCCCCAGGGCCTTGGCTGCTTGGAAATAGGCTATGTGCCCGGAATGCAGTGGGTCAAATCCACCCGTGACAATTACAATTTTCATGTGAATATTTAACTGACATGACTCACACACCACCAAAAACCCGTCCAGGCTTCAATAAAGAATATTAGCAAAAAGAATTCCATTTCTGCCAAGTCTCTTTGCCAGCGTTCTTGATCAGTCATTTAAAGCAACTTTATTTCCACAGTGGCTCGTTTTTTGCCGCCAGCGTTTGATACTACATTGACAATTTCAAACCCGTCCACACCTATAAAATTAGTGCTGGTACCTTTGCATCGTATGTCCAGGATGATGCGTGTGTGTTCATGAGAATGTTTTTTCATCAGATCAATATAGGTCTTTACAGGGTAGTGATGTCCGCAACTGAGCCACGAAGTTATTACATCAAATTTAACATCTGCAGGTATGTTGATGCTGTTGGCATCAACCAGGTGGTAATTTTTTGTACCAAGCTCTTGCAGTTTGGCATCTAAAAAATCAAAACTGTGATAAAAATACAGTGCATCAGATGTCTCATTCCAATTACCATAAGAAGCAGTGTCGGGTTTGTTGGTGTTCTGTTTTTGATCACCATCCAGCAACCACAGTTCGGTGCCATACTTTTCTCCAAACCAACGTGATTCCCAAGCAAAGCCGCAGCCGATGTCTAACAATCGACCAATGGGCTGATTCAAGTAAGCATCAACTGTTTCAAAGTTGGCACGTCTTTTGGCAATGTATTTGTCTGTGGTCCATTTTCTAGCCCACTGTGCTGAGTCATCTGCACCTTTATCCGGATTGTCTATGTACGAGTTCATACTGTGATATCTTCCATGCCTGCTGTTCGCAGTCTGACCACGTGACCCATTTGCCACTGTTTGGTGTCCAGGCCTTTCATTATGCCCAACCAACGGTTGCGTAGTAATGCCACTTCGTTGATGATGGTTTCAAAGTCCACAACTTCTTCTTCACCATCCACATACTTTTCAGCGTCACGACTGGTCAGCGCACGGGCATATCCTTCTAGATACTTTTGAAAATGTCGTCTGCGTATTTTGCGCAGTTGTATGTTGAGATAGTTCAACACAGCTTCAATCTCTTGCAGTTGGTTAAATCTGTGTTCAGTTATGCCTGGCAGTGCGGTGATGTTCTTTTCTACCAGGCCACCAATCTTGCAATCACGCTTGGCGTCTTGCAGTTCATTTTCAAAATGTGCAATGAAGTCAGGTATATTGCCAAGATCTGCTACAACTTTACTGTACCACATGTATGTCCAACCATTCTAAAAAACTTTTTGGGTAAATGTTCACATCAAGATTTCTACGAGTCACATATTCTTTTAAAAATTCTGACATTTGTTGACGTTGAGATTCGCTGGGATCGGCCTGTATAGACTGTGCAATCTGTTCCTGATAATGATCTGGCAATGACTGAATATCTTTTAAGATCAGTTTTTTACTTTCAACATCTAACACATAAGGTGCCATCATGTAAGGATGATTGGCAAATACCAATCCTATTCGTTGATCAATGAACTGTCGAATAAATGCTGGCAAATCAAAGACAGTGAGATTGGTAATTGCTGTGCTGAACCTGAAATCAATTCCGCTGGATTTTACAATCTCTACGCGATTTAAAAATTCATGCCATGTGTTGCCATAACGATTGAATTCATAGAATTTGTCCGTGCATTCAGCGCTGATGGATATCATTGCGTTGGGTGTCTGTTTGATTTTATCTATCATGCGTTGAAATCTTTGGAGTTCCACTCCTAGCCCGGTGTAAATGTTGATCACAGCTGATGTGGCTGATACCGCATCTAATACATCAAACAATTGATTGTCCAGCAAAGGTTCTCCGCCCGTGACAACTACTTCTTTGAGATCGTGACTGAAACTTTTTATTTCAGACATCAACGTTTGAAATTTTGAAGTACCTTTGACTTCTCGTTGGCTGACTTTCATCATGATTTTATCGTACTGTGTCAGTTGAAATCTTTCGTCACCGGTGTCGACGCTGTAGTTGCCTTGCTCTGCTAATTCTCTGCGCCAGGCACTGCTAAAGTCTTTGCAACAATAAGAACACGACAAATTACAATCATCGTTTAATTTTATTTCAAGTATTTCTGGTTGTGCATGAACATCAGTATGAGTTTTTGTTTGTCCATGTTGCCATAATCGTGCGCTCACTGCACCTTTGTCTTCCAGGGGCCAACAGTTTTGTTCACAACTGGCATTGCGTTGATTCAACAACATCATGTGTCTTTCAGACACATTTGTATCAGTATTGAACAGTTGTCCTGGATTTTTTTCTAACCAAGCAAAATCAATAGCATGAGATTTTGCCGCATGACAATTAAGAGTTTTGTTTGATACAAGATCAATTTTTAGATATTTAAACTTGTAAGAACAATAATAATCTCTTTCAATAGTCATCTTCTTGATTGTAGTTGTCCTCTTCGTCCAGCTCTTCTTCCTCTTCTTCTGCATAATCCTTGTCGTTGTCCAAGTATGCAGTCAAGGCTTTTTTGATGTCTGAATCGCCTTTGAAGGCATCTTTGATTTCGTCTACATCGTGGTCATGATCAATCAGGATGGCCACAATGCTTTCGGCAGCCTCCATGCGATCTACTACATTAACGTATCGTTTTAACTCGCCCCAAATTTCGCTTGCTACTTCTGCTGACATTATTCTTCCTCCGCGGTGTCGGCTGTACTTACCTCTGTCTTGATGTTCTTGAAGTCAATCATGACCTTGTCCAAACAACCATCATCATTCTTTTCCCAGGCTTTGCGGAACTTCTTGATAATTTCACCTTCGCTGGTGGTAAACACTAAACTGTTGCCTTCACGCTTGAGCAACTCTTTTTTCTCAATCAAGTCAGTCAAGCCTGAATAAGGACTCATGCCTGTTGTGTATGGAATCTTGACTTGCACGCCTTCAAACGGCTTGGCATAGCGTGTTTTCATGACTTTACAACCTGCACGAATACCATTGACGTCTGACACTTTGTTGCCGTCCTCGTCCTCTTTGAGTTTCATCTTTTTCATGGCCACCACAATTGAACTGGCGTAAATGAAACCTTGACCTCCGGAGATTTTATCATCAGGGTCAAACATGTCTTGGCTGGCGTATGTGTGATTGGTACAAACCAAACCCACATTGTATGAGCCAAACATGTTGACACAGTTACGCACCAATGCTGTGAGTGCTTTGGGCTTACGACCCAAGTCACCCTTCATTTCGCCAGCGTCAAACTGGTTAACGTCTGTGGGAGTCAACAACATGCCCAAACTGTCAATCACAAACATGACCTTGGGACGTTCGCCTTCGGGCAGGGCTTTGTAATCGCTCATGAATGTAGAAATAGTTTTTGCCACATCGTCAATCATGGCCATTGAAAGTTTCAACAGTTTGCTTTCACTAGTGTCCACACCCAGTGCTTTGAGCCAGTCTTCATCCAATGCATTCTCACTGTCAATCAACACCACAAAGATACCTTGCTCCTGTGCGTTCTTAACAATATTGCCTGAACAAATATAACTCTTGCCTGCGCCCGAATCACCAGCAAACACTGTGACCTTGCCCAGGGGAATGCCACGATTGAAGTCTCCTGAGATCAAATAGTTTAGCGCATAGTTGCCTGTTGAGATCCAGTCTGTTGGATCATTAAAGCCAATGCTTAATCCGTCAATGCTTTTTGTAATTTCCTTACGGAACTTGCTTACGTCAAATGGTTTTCCCATGATTTTCTTCCTTGTATAAGTCTTTAAAAATTGTTCTACTGTTTAGTTTACGTCGTTTATCCATGATACTTAATTGTTCAAATGAATTTGACAAATTTTTCTCTATGGGTTGATCCAAGTATGCCAACACATTTCTAAAACCATTCTCCAACAGATAGCCTGGTTGTTGATTGATCTTTTGTTTTAATTTATCTTTTACAGAGTTTAACACATCTTCTGGCAGATGTCTAATGTTTAGGTAATCGGGCTTCAACAGTGCCCCAATTACAAAACTGTTGTCGTGAAATCCCATGCTTTGTAAAAATTCCACACACTCAAAGATACTCATGTAATTCAACAAAAAATGTAGCATGTTAAAAGTAATTTTATGTGGCAACTGTTGAATTGATTTGAGATTTGCCGAAAAATCTGTCCATGAACCACCGTGCCTGATGTACTCGTATTCTGATTCCATACTTTCCACACTTACAATCCAATGCACATTTTTGAACTCACAAATCAATTCAAAAATTTTAGTGTCTACTTTGCTCAAATTGGTATTGATACGCAAGTTCACATTGGGATTGACCTGTTTTAACAACTCCAAAAATTCCAAATTCTCTTTCATCAATAATGGTTCGCCGCCGGCCAAATACACATGTTTCAGTTGTGGTGCATGTTTAAAAATGTATTGTTTGAATTTTTCAACTTGTTGATCTACCGGCGTCAGCATAACAACACCATGCTCGCTGGCCCACTTGCTGCTAAAATCTGGATTGCAGTAGACACAGGCAAAATTACAAAGATTACTCCAACGTATGTCCACGGTGTGCAATGCAAAGTTCATGGTGTCATACAAGGTGTGATCGACATCGCGCAATTCTTTGAGATAAAACACACGATCACTTATGATGTTGAAATTGTTTTTTTCTTGCTCTAGGTCGTAGCAGGGATTACATCGAGCAAACTTTTGCCCAGCTTGCATGTCTGCTTTGATCAGATAATCATTGCCAAGTATTTGTTCTATATCAGAGTCTCTGATATTACCAATTGGTGCGGCACTGCGAATACAATTCTTAACTGAGCCATCAAAATTGTACATGATGCTGGTCCACGGCACAGGGCAAAATGCACGATTTGTTAGATATTCTCGACTGTTCATTATAGAGGTATCTTGTTTTTTGCCGACATCAATGCCAACTCATTGAATAGCATGCTTTGTTCGTTGGCATTTATCATGGTAGTGATTATTGTATTGGCCCAGGCATGTGCATCGCAATGTGGCCATTCAGCAGTTTGTCCAGGTTGTGTGGCCACACTGCCTGGTCTGATCATGGTGATTACTGGTAAATGTTTTTTGTATCTTAACTGAGCCACTGCATCATCCAATGTGTTTTTTTGATTCCTATACATGGTCATGGCCATGTCACCTTGCCCTGCAACTGGTGGGGCAACTGGTATCAATGTCATCATTGTACCTATACACCAAATATGTTTGCCTGGTTGATCTTGCCAGGCTTCCCACACTGCATACAACAATTCAGTTTGTGCATATCCAGCTTGTGCATTGTTTATGAACAAATCACACGGTGTGATTTTTTCCAGGATCTTGGGAATATTTCTAATGTTGTCACTGTTTCGTTTGCTCAATCCCACAATGTCATGACCACGACTTTGTAAAATAGTTGCAAATGCCTGTCCTATTCCAGCTGTGTGTCCAGTTATGGCTATTTTCATTGATAGTAATCCCATAATTTAATGCCACGTAACTGATCTTGTGCCAGTGTAAATAATTGCAGTTCAACAGTGTTATCCTCTGCTGAAGCCACAACGGACTTTAGTTCATCTGGCACATCTGCAGATCTTGTCATATGGTTGCTGTATTTTACATTTAACACCGGTGGATTTTCTAACAACGCCCAAGAATGTTTTAGTTTATGCTGTTGTACATAAGAAAAAATATTCTTTAGATCTCTAATGTTCAATGCACTCACAGTGGTCCATGTGTTTAAATCTATGTTCATGTGTTGATAAGCCAGCAGGTTGCTTTCAAATTCTTCCCATGCAATGGGCCAGCGAATGTAGTCGTGTTTTTTACCAATTCCATCCAGGCTCACTGTGACTGTGACTTCGATACCACGCTTGACTAGATCTTCAACTTCGGTCATTACCACAGAACAATTGGTGTTGATTCTAACACTGGTGACATTGGCTGGAATATTTTTCAGTATGTGACGATAATTTTTACTGGCGCTGGGTTCACCACCGTTGATGTCTAGGTGTACCACACGATCCAGAGGCAATGACCAAAAGCGAATGCTGTTGTCAATACGAACATGATCTCGAGACTTTAAACTGCCAATCTTTGTACTCAAATTTTCATTACAAGTTTGACATGCACTGTTGCACACATTGTCCAACACACCGCCCACAGTCAAATAATCTTGTCTGGTTTGTTTTTGATCAAAGCTCACAGCATTGAGTCTAATGCTGGTACTGTTGATTGATTCTGTTTGTTTACACCTACTGCATTCACTGGGCCAAATACCTTTGTGAAAACTCAATTTGGCATTGCGCAACCACATACTTTGTTCCATTTCTTCCAATGAAGAAAACTCAGGTGCTTGAGTCATGTGACCACAACGGCTCACTGTACCATTGGGGTTGAATCTTACAAAATGATCAAGTCTTGGGCAATACATTTTTTATAATATTAGGATGGTGATCCTGATAATGATTTAACAGTTGTTGCCAAGACAATTCTTGACCACATAGGTCCCATAAAATTTGATCCAGAAACAACCAAAATTCAACATCCACGTCGTCTTTAAACAGCGTTTTAATAAAATCATCACTGGGTGCAGTGACTCCAGTGGGCTTGGCATTGATACGAGCTACTTTGCCAAAGTCTTGAAAGTTTCTAAAACGTATTTTTGCACCACTGTGCAAATATCTGCTGAGATTTGCTATCCAATGAAATTGTGGCAAGTAATGTGTGTTTAAAAATTTGTAACGTCGAGCAAACCAAAACGCAGTGTTGTAATCTAATTCAGGATGATCGCGCTTGAGAAATTGCAAATAGGTGTTGATACCATTTATGTATCTGTCTCGGGGCTCTCTAATGTACACATCTACAAAGTCAAGATCATTTATTTTGTCGTTGACAAACACAGCAAGATTGTCTCTTGACTGTTGAATTCTTAAACTGCTGCTTCCGTTTTTTTGAATCGAGTAAATCCATTGATTGTAAAGTGGCATTTCTACCACTTTACAATCTGGAAACAGCTCTGTGTCCAGAGCTGTGCGCATTACTTGGCTTGACGGCTACGGATCATGGCCAGGATGTCCTGGGCATTTTTTCCAGCTTCTGCAGGCTTGGCCACTGGTGCGGCTGCTGTAGGAGTGTCATCTTCGTCAAAGTCACTTGCTGGTGTGGGTGCTGCCACTTTGAGTGCAGGCTTGGCTGCAGGCGCATCTTCATCAGTGCTGGCTGCGCTACCACCAGGTGCTGTTACACCTGCAGGACGGAAGTACTGGCCCCAACGTTCTGTGTCGTAAGGCTGTCCGTCTACTGAAGCCTCGAACATCTCTTTGATGACTCGGAGTTCAACATCGCCAGGCTTCTTGGGCAGGAATGTGCTCAAGTCATACAAGCCATGTGTAGCAATGGCTGCCTGTTCAGCTTCGGTCAATGCTGATTCCTTACGTGCCCATTTGCTTGTGTTGTAGTCAGCAAAACCACCTTTGGCAGTTTTGGTGATGCGGAAGTCCAGGCCACGTAAAACGTCTGTGGGCAATTCTTCCAGCTCAGGATCCATCAATGCGCCTTTGATGATGGTGAAAATCTGAGGTCCGATGATGAAACGTCGGATGGGATTTTCTGGTGTTTTGTCTTCGCTCAGTGGGTTCTCACGCACAAAGCCTTGGAAGATGTAACTGCGTTTCTTCCAGTATTTGCGACCCATTTCTTCAAGGCTCTTGTCCTTGAACCAGGTACGCACTTCTGCCAAGATGGGACAGGCTTCGCCCCACATTTCCACACAAGGTACTTGCACGTACACTTGTTTGCTATCTCCTTCGCCTTTGATGCCAGCAAAAGGTAAACGAATCATTGCTCGTTCTTGCCAGAAGAATGTGTTTTTGGTATTTGCGTCGGGAAGGAATCGCAGTGTTGCACTTTGCCCTTCTTCCATGTTCCAGTGTGGATAGATTGAATTGTCTCCACCTGTTTGTCCGCCACCTTTGTTGCCTTCTGCTGCCTGTAAACGTGCTCTGATTTCTGCTAATGATGCCATAGTTTTTCTCCTTAATAAGTTGCCTATGTTATGTTGCCTATCTAAATGTTTAGATCTCTGTTGCCTGTGACACAAACAAAAAAGCGCAAACACTGTAGTAGTATATGCGCTTCTTGTCTACGTGTCAAGTGTATTTATGTCATCTGAGCAAAGCCAGTGATTTTATTCTTGCCAGAAGTGCATCGCCTTCTTGTATTTCGGTTTCTTTGCCTTCGTAGTAACTTCCGGTCATTGCTGCATTGTAATTGATTGGATCATCTACACCCTCGTACATGCCGCCACATTCGGCCAAACCGTGTTCTGGGCAGTATTCGCCTTCCATGGTGTAGTTGCATTCGCCGACTGGTTTCTTTGGCTCAGGAGATTTCCATTCTTTGTCTGGGTCACTGATTCCTTGGTCACCAATTTTGTGTCCTGCGTAGGCACCAGCAATGCCGCCGGCTATTGTGCCCAGTGCCGGGACCACACTGCCTAATCCTGCACCAGCAAGTCCACCGGCCAATGCACCTTTCCAACCTTCATCAAGATCAATGTCTTGTGCAAAGCGATCTGCCACCCACTCCATTGGGTCGCCATCTCTGGCTTTCTTTGTGCCATAAGGCATGTCATCAAAATAGTAGTCATACAGTGCGTCATACAATGCATCACTCATGTCACCGTTTTGTGTAAAGTCTTTGACATCACGTTTGAATGTGTCTTTGATGTGTTCCAAGGTGCTGCCAGTTGAGTCTGTCAGTACATTTTCTTTGATGGGCACGCCAGCATATTTCAGCATGGTAGACAATTCACGATCTTCCACAAATGTACTCATGTTGTCGCCTTCCGCCACATCGTCGGTTTTTTGAACACTTTCGCCGTCTCTTTTCATTCTCTGCTTCCAGGTTTCAACTGACTGTTGACCGGCTGTGCTTGGTGATCCGCCACCGTCAACAAACTTATCAAAATACCCCAACAGTTCATCTTCGTAGTTGTATAAACCTTTTGTTGTGATCCAAAGTTCAAAATTATCTCTATAGGCACCGGTATGTTTGTCCCCAAAACTAGTAAAGTCTTCTTTCATTGCCGGTGCTGTGTCTTGTGGCACGTCAGCCGGTTCTGCTTGTGTGCTCTGAGGAGTTTGTATACCCAGTTCAGCCAGTCTGCGTTGTACATCTGAGTCGTCCCAAATATTGGCACGGCCTTCTGAACGATCGGCTAAGTCGTTTAGTATGTCAAACAACTCGTCATCGCCCACAATGTCATACAACAACTCTGTGGCATTGGTAGCATCTGGACCAACAATCAATTCAGCACTCATCAGCTGGTTGAGTTTTTCTTGTGATTCAGGAGTGTCTGGCAATGCCCAGGTGCCTTCACTGAGATTGTTGATCCAGTTTTCAAAAATTTGTGCTTCTTTCATGTTGTTTCCTTGTTGTTGTATCTTGGCCAGTGTGGGCAAGGCAGCTTCAATTCTAGCGTCCAATGTTTGTTCCACAAACAAATCGCGTAGATTTTCTACCAGAGCTTCGGCCTCACCGGTTTGGTCAGGAGCCCAGGTTTCAAAGTATGCTTGATAGCCACGTGAGCTGCCAAGATGCTTCATTGTTTCTTGTAGGTTGTGATAGTATTGCTTTGCGCTTTCCACCAGTTCTTGGGTGACGCCTTCGTAAACACGATTGTGTTGCGCACGATTGAATCGACTCAGTACAGCCATTTCGCTCACAATCTCTGTGATGTGGTTGCCACGTACATCGTATGGACGTCCGCCTTGGCGCACATGTTCCAACATGGCTCGGCCACCTGCTAGACTTTTGAATGACAGTCTAAAACGTTCTTGATCTGCTGTTTCAATAAACAAACTTTCTACATAACGGAAACGTTTGTCATTTTCGCCTAATACTCGATTGTGTTGGATTACCAATCTGGCTTGAGTCTGTTCACCCATGTAGCTGACCTTGCGGTTGCCATAGTATCCTTCAAACAATCCCTCTTTGATGGCAGCAATGCCAGCTAGAGTATGTTTGAGTTGATTGATATCCTTTGGGCTCCAGGTTGCTGAATGGCTGGCTGCTTTGTTGCTGAGTTGTTCCAAGAATTCAAACCACTCTTGTTTGTCTTCAGGCTCCATGCCCCTGCCCAGATTGTCACCGTAGAACAAGCTGAGCTCGTTGTCAGCAATCACAACCACTGCTGTTCCGTAGTTTTTGCCAGTGCCAGCAACATAGTCAAATTTCATAGTTTTGGCGTCACCTGCTTCAGCGGGTTGGCCTTGTTCGTCAAAGTATTCTGGGTCAAAGTTCTTTGTGACCAAGAAATCTGCTAAATCTTGAGGTAATGCTTCCATTGTCATAGTGGTGTATTTAGCGTAGCATTGATATGAACGGCATTGGTTCAATGATGTTATCGCCGTGATCTTTCATTTGTGTGTCTAATTCTGCGTGATAAGTCTGCAACATCATCAACATGCGTGTGACCAACAGTGAACTCATCACAAGATCGTCTGTTTCTCCAGGTTTGGCTGCGTAGCTGCCGCCTGACGCAACAAAAGTTTTGAGCTCACTGATTAGCGGCCTACTGTACAGTTTCATACGCCCAGATTCCACAAGAATTTTGAATTTATTACAGGCCGTGAGCTTGGCTTTGTTGGTGGTATTAAAACCTTTGCGGAATCTGCGCCCTGTGGTACCTGTGACTGAATTGTCTGATAGAAAATACCCTTTTATGTTTTCCTCACCGTACTCGTTGATTGAGATTAACGCGGCTTCACCAATGGTGTTGTTTTCCACTGAGTAGTAAATCTTTTTGTCGTCCTTGGTGATTTCGTACAGCTCGTTCACAATGTCTGCCAACAGTTTGACCTGTGTGGGAATGTCTGTTTTGTTGTGTCGCCACTCAGCCACTTGTTCTGTTGTGTCTGCTTCAAACACTTGTATAGCACTGGGGTCGCCACCTGTGCCCAAGCTAGGGTCCAAGGCCACAATGTATATCTTGTCTTTGACCGGAGTTTTATACCAACGCACTTGCCCAGTACGGCGATTGGGTTCTACCCCTTCTAGATCCAACAGTTTGGTAGGAGCAATCAAGGTCTCATCATTGATAACAAATTCACATTCCATCTCTCGGCGGAATCGGTCTTCGCCTAGTTGTGCCAGTTGCTCCAGTCCCCATTGCTCATCTCTGTCAGGGTGTTCACGCCAGTCACTTCTAAAAGCACGGAATCCATTGATGCCCAGTGTTGTGGTGTTGCCATGTTCATCTTCAGTTTTGTTGGCACCTTTCCACAAGTACGCAAACTGATCTTCATCACTGTTGGGAGTGCTTGTAATAATAGCTTTACCACCTGTGGCCAGTGTGGGTGAGATAGAAGTCCAAAACTCCCTGGCAATAGTGGGTCGCACAAATGCGAACTCATCAGCGTACAAGAGTGAAATACTCATACCCCGTCCGGTTGTTTCAGTTGTGGTCTGTGCCACAATACGACTTCCATTTTCAAACTCTAGTGAATTCTTGTTGTAACTAGTGGCACCGGCCCTAATATGATTGGGACACAGTTCATATGCGTATCTAATGCGTTGCATGATCTCCTGTGCGCCTGTGTATTTGTGTGCAGCCACTAAAATTGTGCTGTCTGGCACAAACATAGCGTACCACAACAAGTACCCGGCTGCCGAAGTTGACTTGCCTGTTTGTCGAGGCATTAGACTTATTGAATATCTATAGTTGTGATAGGTTTCTATCAGTCTGGTTTGATATTCAAACGGATGATACAGCATTTTGCCGCGTGTGGGATGCTGAATAAAAAAGAAATTATCCATGAAGTACAATGGACCTGTGACAGGGTCAGCACAGGCCGCAAACTCTAGTAGTTCATCTTCAGTGTATACTTCTTTACGGTGTGGTGCTTTGACCAGCACCGTTTCTAAATTTTTATTTGGTGGCGATATCATTCAATATTCTTTCTGCTAATTCAGGCCATAACTGTTTGAACTTACCAGCAGTATCAGTATGATACTTGGATTCGTTGTCATGTATGTGCTGGCGGAACTGCTGTGTTATCCCAGGACGTTCTTGTTTTATTGCACGATAATTATTTAATGCCTGATCAAAGAATTGGCGTTCAGCTGGTGTTGCTATATTCATGGCATAGAAATTTTCAATTTCTTGTGCAGCCAAATCAGCTAACTCAGGTCCGTGCAGGAACGGATCCAAGTACTCAGGTTGAAACAAGTTTTGCCATAATACAGTGGCGCCTGCATCTTGCACAAACTGTCTGAATTCACAAATGCGTGTGGCATTGTACATGTTGTACACTGCATGAACACCGCCCCACTGTCCTTGTGACTTCATTAACTGTTGTATGGTCTTTAAGTTTTCTTGCAACACCATCCAGTTGCCGCCGTGTCGTACGTATTCAAAACGTTGGTCTATGTTGTCAAAGCTCATGCTCCAGCCAACTCTTTTGCGCTGTGCTAATTTACGGAATATTTTGTTTGTTTGTAAATCCACATTCAAGTTAGTGATCAGTGTGACAATAGCAGTGTCTGGGATAACATCCAGTAGTCGATCGTTCTCTGGCAGCAACAACGGCTCGCCGCCCACTAGCGCAACTTCGTGTATGTGTTCATAGTGTTGTTCAATGAAGTCACACACTTGTTCATAGTAGGGCCTAGCACCAGATTTAAAAGGTATGTTTTTGATTCCTGCCCATTTACTACTGCATGCTTCGCCACAATAGTTGCAACTCAAATTGCATGTGGTATTCCAACGCACGTCTACAATCACAGGATAATGGTATTGATCGCCTGCGGTGCTGTAATCAAAGTCAGGATTGACATTGTTGTGCCAGGCACGTTCTGAGTCTGCGCCAAACCGTTCTGCTCGCACACAGTTTGAACAGTATTCGTGTGCTTGTCCTTGTGAGAGACTGGCACGTATCTCAGTCATTAAATTGCTATTGAGTATTTGTTCAATGCTATGATCATTGAGGTTGCCCAACATGTTGGGGTCACCAGCACAGCAGGTTTTGACATCGCCTCGGGGATTGATATGCAGTCCCCGCCAGGGCGCGGCACAATAAAAGTTAGACATGCGTTATTTACGGTGAATCAGGCTCGCCAGAAACAAATGGTGCCAATGACCAGATACGCTACGACAAACGGAATCCAACCATGTTGCCATATCAACCATGCAAACGCCGCTGTCCAAGCGGCGTGATACAAGTGATAGTGAATCATGCTCAGTCACTGTTTTTGCATTTGGCACGTTTGGCCGTTGTGAGTGCGCCAAAGTCCACGGGCCATTCGCTGCCAATGGGCAGTTCCCGGGCATTGGCAGGATAAGCAAACTTCACTCCGGCTTTGTTTTCTATAGCCGATATGGCTGCACGAGCCTTGGTCAAATCATTGCCCTGTCCACCTTCGTGTCGGAAGTACCAACCAGCCATGGCACCTGTTTGGTTGTTGATCACAATCTTGTAGAAACCATGTGGCACAACAACACCATTGCCAATTTTCTTATCAGTGGCTGTGTTGTATACTGCACCCACATAGATTGTGTAGGCTTGATTTTGTTGCACAGTCCAGCCACGCACTGAAGTTTCCAGCAGTTTCCAAATGCCACGATTAAGTCCACCCAGTTGTGGATACATGTTGGTCATTAAGAAACTTTCGTATTCCACTTGTTGGTCCCATGATAAGTCACCATCAGGTGCAGCATGACCTTTGTCGTAGCCGGTGCCAGCATAGTCATCTGGACGTGGTCCATTGGCTACACTAGCATCAGCCACAAACGCATTGGTTCTTGGCCAGCAGCCTAGTGCATTGGGTGGTGTCAATGTGTATGTGACATAGTTGGGAATCTTTGCGGCTGCATCATAAGCAACAAAGTATGCTCTACGACAAATGGCTGTGACCGGTTTGCTAGTCTGTGCCCAACCATAAGGATTGTGGGCTTTACAGTGGTCCACTGCTAGAGGGGCAGTTTGATCCCAGGCCTGTGCTGATTGAAAGGCTGTGAGCAACAGCACAAATAGTAGTTTTTTCATATGGGTATTTATATTATGCTATTTGGTAGATGCCACAGAGGTCAAAGTGGCTGCCAGTGTTGGTAGCGTTGACTGGTGTGTTGTATTTCCAGGCTAGGTCTGTGGTGCTGCCTGAATAATACAGTTTGTGAACTGTGGTACTGACGTCTATGTCGGTGATGCCAGCAATGTGAAAATTTGCTGGACTGCCTGTGCCCGATGTTTGATGCAAGGTGCCATTGGCCATGCGTATGGTCTGCGCAGACGGGAATGGCAAAGTGATTTGATACCCCAATGTGCCAAAGTTGGTACAGGTTGCAAAGTCTACATAAATTTGAAAATAACACAGCGGTCCCATCAATGTGTATGATGCTGTGACTGTTGAACCAGCAGTGGTGCTGCTGCCGTCGGTCCATTGTGGGTCAAATGCTGTTGGAGTTGAGACCCCAGAGCCAAATGCTATCAAGTTTAGATTGCCGTTGGTGTTGCCCACATATAAGTTTTGTGTGAGTTGATCAACCACAAGTTCGCTGGGTCGTGCAACACCGTTGTATGCACCAATAGTTTCTTGTGCGTTGTCCTTCATTACAGCACGGCTTATGCCTGTGATGTTGTCATATGGTGGAGGCGGATTAGCCATGATCTAAATATTCCTAAGTTGCTTTATTTAGCGAAACAAGGACTATTATAAAAAGGTGAGAAGTTTAACGAGGGTAGCCAGCAAAGGCTTTTACTGGGCTTTGTACATCAACAAAGTTGGGTTCTGTGCTTGTGGGAGTGCTTACTATTTTTTTGCCGCCGGGAGTGTTGGTCATTGTCAATGCTTGATCAATAACTTGCTCAATACTGCTATTCATACCCACAACCACTCCGTGTTCTCCAAATGCTGTTTCTGGACTCCAGGCTGGTTTAAAAGGATCTATTGAGTGATCATCAGCGCCAGCATCACTTCTTGCTCGTGCCATGGCCACACCAAATCGATAGTTGCGATAAGGATCGGCTGCACTGAGGCCAGGAATTACATAGGTATAACGCATGGGATCTGCTTGTTCAGCAGGCAACGTTGCTTGTTCGGTAAGAAATTCGTGAGCTCTCATCGGGGATATCCTTTGAACGCTTTCAACAGACTGGTGGTGTTGGTGTCATCTGGTTCTTGACTGCGATTGTCCCCATGGTTCATGTCATGTGTTTCACTGCCCACTGCTTTGAAAGCCTGCTTCATCATCTTGGCTTCTTGGTCAGTGTAGGGATGTGCTGTGTTGTATTTGCCCACCCAACTGGCTGAGTCCATGTCTATTGGAGCATCTGTGCCGTCAGCACAGGCCACTGCCATCATCACGCGGTTGAGTTCATAGGTACGATCATAGCCACCTGGATCACGAAATTTGTTCAAGCCACGAGTGGCCTGATGGTATCTATGTCGGATTTTACCTTCTTGCTTTTCAACAAGGAACTCAGTGGCTCTCATGATTAAGTTGATGTTGATCCGTATACGCCACTTGTTCCTGATGTAGTGGTGCCCATTGCTGTGGCAGTGAAACCAGTGCCTGTCACAATGTTTAGATAGTTGCCTGCACCCACATAGTATGTTTGCACTGAATTACCTGGCACAACAATGGCATTGGCGTACAAGTTGCCAGTTGGCATACTGGTGTTGGCCGGTGTGCCATTGGACTGTTGATAAGTTGTTTGAGTCAAACTAACTTGAAAAGTCACATTGGCTGCGGTGGTGGCAAATTCTACTTTGTCTGCGGTCCAGGCCACGTTGCTTGCTGAATTAACTACTTGAACAGCCATTATTTGTCACCTTGAGTGTTGGAGACTATGGGTTGAAATAGTTCTCGTGCTTGATACATAACACCTGGAATTTCCACAGGTGTTTGTTTCACTGATGGCACAGCAGGTGGCACATAGTTGTTGGCATTGCGCTGTGCAATTTCTGCTGCCACTTCACTGTAAGGTCTCATCATGTTGTTTGAACTCATAGTTTACCCCCGGTATGCTTTCCATTGGTTGGTCAAAGCAAAAATGCTTTCATCAACTTTCTTTTCTTCTTTGTCCTTGATGGCCTTGGTCATGGGCTCTTTTTTGTCGCCATCTTTGTCCATGTCCAAAAAGTCTGGCTTTTTGGCTTCCTTGATTCCGGCAATTTCTCGCATGCGTTGAATGCTTTCTTCCACACTCTCATCGCACTCGCAAGGATCTTTGTGGCAATCATTGCAGACGTCGTCGGCTGTTTCCTTCATGGTCTCTTTCCATGGCTCAAGTTCAGCTTGTTTGATACCAGCCATTTCCATCATTCTACGTAGTGCATCTTCATTGGCTTGTTTTCCAAACATATCTTCTCCATCTACACTAACGTCTGTGACAGGAACAGTAGCCATGCCACTTGCTTTGGGCTTGTTCAAGCCACCCGAGTATTGCATCGCATTGTCTGAAGTTTCTGTGTTTGTGGGCCAGTCAGGTGCATTTTCGTCCACTGCTTCTTGCACATCGCCACAGCCACAATCTTCCATGCCACATGTGGGGCATGACTCTTCATGTGAGTGCATGTCACCACTGTGTGAATCTCCGCCACCCAGTCCGGAATTTTTCAACATCATGCCCAGTTTCAGTGCGTCATCATCAGTGGCTGTTACTGTAAGGCTTTTGTTGCCTTCAGTTGAATCACTCATGTTAATGCTCATTGATTCAGCAATCATTTGTTCCAACTCAAAGTTCATTGAGTCATAAATGCCTTTGCCGTACACACCGCCTTTGCTGCCTTTGGTGGTAGTGCTGGTAGCAATCGAACCACTGGTAGTTGACTCATCAACTTCTTCTTCTTCTTTGTCTTTTTTCTTTTCATCGTACTCAATGTCTTTGGTGACCTTTTTGCCAGCCTTTTCAGCTTTGTTGTCATCTTTACCTTTGTGACCTTCATCGTACTCGATGTCTTTAGTGACCTTTTTACCAGCCTTTTCAGCACGGTCGTCTTTTTTGGTTGTAGACTCTTCGCGAACTTGTGCATCGCCTGACTGTTGATTCTTGATCAATGTCATTGCCGCATACAGTGCAACCTCCAACTGACTGGCAAATCCTTGTGGAAATTCGCCGCCACGTTGTGCTTGCTTTGCCATTGCTCGGAGTTCAGCAAGATCATCAACAATTTGTTGTGCTTGGCCTTGATTTGCACCTTCTTTGGTCATTAACTTTGACCGGCCGCTGGGTCCTTTGGCGCCAATAGCACCCTTAGTGCCTTTTGGTCTGCCACGTCCACGTGGCCCTGCTTGTGTATCTGAATCATCATCAGCGCCTACACTGTTGCCTTGGTCGTCTACACGACGTGTGACCATACGGCCTGTAGCTGTGTGTTTGATGTCGTGTTTGTGACCACGTTCAATGCTGCCAACTTTGGGCTTGGTAGCTCTTGGTGTGCTCATGTCAAACGCGGTGCCTTTGGAACGTTCTTCGTCCATGGCAGCATTACGACCTTGACCGCCGCCGACTGCATTGCGCATGGCTTCGGCAGCCACTTGGCCCAGCATTTCGTCAACTTCTTTTTTGGCACCGGCAATTTTGTCAGCAAAAGTAATTTTGTCTGTGGGAGGTGCTAATGCTGCAAAACTTTTTTGTTTTGCTGGTGACATTTTTTCTTTGACTTGTTGTGGCATTTTGCCTGTGACAGCGGCACCTGCTTTGCGTTGCACGTCTTTACGCATCTCTTCATCTGAACCATGGCCAACTAGTTTGTTGATACCGCCAGCAACTTTCTTGCCAACACTTTTCATTTTGTCCATTACGCCTTGTGGCTTTGGTGCTGTGGGTGCAGCTGGTTTTTTTCCAGCACGAACATTTTCATCATGGGAATCTGCATAGTTCAAGTAGGATCCACCTTCAGCCACAGCAGCATTAGCTTGACGTGCCAGTCTGGACTTTTGCAACTGCATATTTTGACCCATCTTTACACCTGCTTGATTTGTAGCATTGTTTAGAGCTAAAGAATTATCCCATCTGGCCCATTTTTCATCCTCAGAACCGCCAACAGTGTTTCGTTCAGCATTGATTGCAGCCTGACTTTTCTTTTTGGCAGCATCAAATTGGTCTCGTCTACCTTGAGCGGCTCTGTTTGCTAGTTCATCACTGATCTCATCAACTTGTTGGCTTTCGTCATACTTGTCGTATTTTTTTCTAACAGGGTCAAGAGATTTGCCTTCGCGTCCGGCTTTGGCCAAGGCTTCCATGCCTTCTCGGCCGTACTTTTCATAGCCTTTGGCAGCACGGCTCATGCCTTCTTCTTCCAACTTGCCTTGATCTCGGAGTTTGTTGCGCACAGCACCAGCCACACGTTCACCAGCAGCCTTGCTGCCATAACGGTCACCAGCATCCTTGGCAATTTTGGCAAAGTTTTTGCCTGGCTTGCCTTCGTCACGTTCATTCAATTGTTTGTGTGTGACTTCAGGCTTTTCGCGAATGCTGTCTAGCTTTTTGTTTAAATCATAAAAAAATGTCATTGTATTATCCTCTTGGGTTGGCGCCAGTAGCTGGCTTGGGTGGACGATTGATCTTGGTCATTGGGCTCTTATCGCCTTGAGCAATATCATTTGTGGTTTTAGCAGGTGGTGTTTTACCACCAGCAATGGTGAAGTCACTGCGGTATGCATTTTTCAACACAGCATGGTCATAAGGACCAGTTGAGTAGTCTTTGCTCAATGCACGTTGTTCTGCGTCAGGAGCAGGGTAATCAGTGTCACCCAACAGGTCTTTGTTTTCAGCATCAATTTGTTCGTACTCATCCACCAGGCCATCCACGTGTGGTGTGGTCTGCATGATGATGTGATTGGGGTCAAAACCCAACAACTGTGCCAGTTGTTTGATCTGTGGCTCAATGGCTGGATACTTGAAACTGACATCAAACATTGTGACCGAATCATTTTTGTGATTGGGAAAGTCAGTGGGTATGATCTGTATAGGGGTAGTCTTGGGATCACCCATCTTTACAGGATCAAATTGATCCAGCTTTTTCTTCAACTGCGACACCAAATCGCCAGGTGGTTTACCCAGCAGTTTGATACGATAGTTGTAGGTACGTTCGCTTTCGGCTAGGTAATGGGCAAAATTTTTCATATCAGGTTCCTGTAACATATTTATTCTTTTTTATCTTTTTGATCTTTGCTGGCCAACAGTCGTTCCAGCAGATCATTGCGACTCAGCACCATGCCCTGTGCTGTTTGCATGGCTTCGCCGCCGGCATCTGCGGCCTTGGCATCTATCACACTTTGTTGCTGATCCAGCCGCATCTTCTTCAACTGCAAGTCAATCATTTTCAGCTTCTTGTCCATCTTGGCTGTTTTTGCTGTGATGGCATGTCCCAACATGTTGCTGGCTACACTGAAGATTTCGCTGGCAAATCTTGAGTCCACTTGCATACCAAGATCCATGAGATCATTGTAACTGCTTTTGGCCAAGTCTGCTAGATTGTCCATTTCTTCGTCATTGGCTTCTAGGCCACGCACTCCGGGCAAGGCAGAATCAATTTTGTCTATGGTTTCATCCAGGGTTTGTAGTTGAGTGCGCACATCGTCACGACTGATGGCATCAACTGCGGCTGCTACTTCGGCCTGTTCTGTTGTGGGCAAATCAAATAGTTCTTCCAGTTTACGAGTCATGCCCTATTTATGGGTCAAGCTCGGCCGTTGTGAAACATATCGTTCTCAGTGATGACTCTAAACATCAGCCCGTTGCGGCGTGCCCATTTGGTGGCTGCATCCCATTTGGCGTAGTTTATTGCCACTACAGCACGATCTTTGGCACTCATTTTTGATTCTACCACGCTTTGTTTTTTAGGCTTGATTTCGATTAACTCGGCTTTGATTGTGTTGTTGCTGGTACGATACGTGATCAAAAAATCTGGAATGTACTGTGTCATCTTGCCTGTGAGTGGATGACGATACGGAATAGCAATGCTCTCACTTGCCCACTGCAACACATGATCATTGCTATCGCAAAACTTCATGAAGCTGAGTTCCCACCCAGATCTATAACGTGGTGTGCCATTGCCCACGTATTTTTCGCGGTTAATTACTGTGTACGGTCCTTGTGCCCAGTGACTCATACCAATACATTTCTAGCCTGATAAAAGTTTGGAGTCACAGGAGCTCCAACCCCCAACAGTGTAGCTCTACTGCGAATACTGTTGAGATAATAGGCTAAACTTGCACTGAGATTTGTGCCATTGAGACCTTGAAATTCTTTCAACAATGTCAGTGGGTTAATGCCAGTGTCTTGTGCTACTCTGAACAAACTCACAGTAAAGTTTCCAGCAGCTTGCCGGGTGGTCATCACACTTAAAAAATAAGTGTGTACCACATCATATTCGTCAGCGGGAATATTGACATCATAGTCATAGAAGCTGTCAAAAATTCTCACAGACAAGTCTGTGTTGGGATTGGTGTAATTTACAGTACTCATCTCTGATTTGTCAATGGGTTGGGATTGGTTCTGCCTTGAGCTGATCCATTTTGTCCAGTGTTTTGTGGCGTGGGGAATATCCATCCATCAACTTTGTTGGCCACTGCTCTGACACCACCTGGTGTGACACCTTGTTGAATGGTTTGTGTTCCTAGTCTCACAGCTTCACTGGCAGCCAGGCTGCCAAGATTTTTGCCTTTGAATGTTTGATTGAGACGTGCTGCTTTTTGCGCGGCACCAATCAAGCCCAGCACACTACCACTTTGCAGGTCGCCAATGATTCCGGCACCAGTTTCCAACAGGCCGCCTTGGCCAAACACTGTGGCATTGGCGCCAGGCCTAGCAATGGGGCTGACTGTTTTGTCATAGTGTGCATCAGTGGCAAATCCTTGCACATTTGGATCTCCGCCAGATTGTGCCGAGCCTACAGCACCTGAATAGTATTTCACTGTTTCATAGTCTACGGTCATGGTGTTCTGCATGATGCCGCCACCTTCGGCATAACTGTATGTGTCACCGGACCAACTGGTAATCAATGGATTGATCAAAACATATTCAGCAAACTTGCGTTGGTCCATGCCGTAAATTCTGATGTCTCTGAAAAATGGGGGTTTGCCAGTGGTACCAGTAGTGTTGCCATCGTTGTAGGCTTCGCCAATGTAACCCCAGTCGTTGACATTGCCAATGCGTTGTCGGTCGTAGATGTCTCGATCGTTGTAGCCAAAGCCTGCTTGTCGCAAGCTACTGGCACCATTGGTGCCATTGTTGTTGTTGGGATCTAGGTATCGGTTTGATGGATCTTTGTAGTAGTAGCTCATGTAGTAATACCACATTTTACGCACCAAATCATTGCTGGTGTCATGAAATGTTATATTCACTGGCTCATACTTGAGTTTTTTCTGTATAATTCTTTTGCGATTGTACTGGTTCAGTGTGTCAGTTTCGATGGTAAACTTGGGGAGGTCAACAGTTTTTACTGTGAGACTGAGATTCATTTGATCGTCGGCACTGAATGCACCATTCAAATAAGGAATCTCGGTGACATTCAGCGTGAAGCTGACATGAAATAAAAACTTAAATCTTGGTTTGAGTTCGTAGGCGTTGGTGGTAAAAGTTTTGCTTGCGTGAGTGTAATCACGCAAGACATCGTTGCCTATGAATCCTTCGACTACATTTTTGCCAAAACTTTTGAAGTCAATCCCTTGGGTGACCCCTTTGAGGAAGTCTTGTCCAAAATTTGACATGTTTAAGCCTGACCGGCACCTGTAACAGCACCTGCAATAGTACGTCCAAATCCTGTACCAACACCAACACCAGTTGGGCTTTGATTGGCGTTGTCGTAAGCAATGGTCATTTCTACTGTGACTGCTTCGTTAGTGCCGTAGTTCAAGTCACCGTAGTTGGCACCTTTGAGGTAACAACCATACAGTTCCCATGTTTCCAATACCACTGGAGCAGTGGCACCATTGCCGCCGTCAAGTACTTCAACTTTGGTTGTGAATTTGTAATCGATGCCGGATGCAGCCGAACTCATTTCCAAAAAGTCCATTTGTTTCTGCATTTGCTGTCCGATCAAAGTGGTAATGTTACCACCAGCGTCATCACGCACTGAACATGTGCAGTCGGCCCATGAATGACGTCCAGCCAGTTTCAGTGTTGAATTGTAAATAGGCAATGCAATTTCTTCAAAGGTCAAGTTAGGGCGAGTAAAACTTATCACTTGTTTGGTTAATTCAGTTACTGGGGTTGCACTTTGTGGTCCAAAATTTTCAAAACTCACTCTAAAGCGATATTTGAGTTTGGGCATCAACAGACCTTGGCTACTAGCGCTTTGATCGCTGGCCAATGGTACTGTCATATTGTTTAGTGATGCTGATGGCATTTGTTATATCTCCTGTTGTGTTTATTTACCTGAAATGGAGGCCTGGTAATCAGGCCCCCGTTTCATTATGCTGCCACACCGCTGATTTCTCCAGTGTTCTTGATGCGCAGTGGAATATAGATAAACTCCACAGCTTTCACTGGTTCAATAGCTACGTCAACCCATAGTTCATTGTTGTCAATGCGGAATGGAGTATTGTTGCTCAAATCACACACCACCAAGTAATCGTACAAGGCACGTTTAGCCACAAGGTCAATCATCAAACTGTTGATGGTATTGCTGATCTGATTGCGTGTGATTTGATCGTTGGGTTCAAACAAATACTGTTTGCCAATTTCTTCTAAGCGACCACGCAAGAAACAAATCAGTCGAGCAACGTTGATACGATCCAATGCAGTGTTGGTGGCTTGGCGTGTTTTGTTACCAAAGTTAGTGATACCAACTCCTGGAATAAATGTAATTGGATTGATATTGTATGAATACAACACATCACGCAAGCCTTGTCCAATGGCGGTTTGTACAAACTCACCAGTGGCTGATTGGATATAACCAATTGCTGTGGCATTGTCAATCACACCACGACGTGTGCCAGCAGGAGCCAACCATGGATAACTCACAGCATCACTGCGCAAGATTGTGCGTATCATCATGTGACTTGGCGGTTGTACAACTATGTTGCCTGACAAGTCTGTGGTCTGACATGAAGGATAGAAAACAGCAGAGTAAGGCGATCCAATGACCAATCCATCTCCTGTTGGTAATCCTAATCCACCGTTGTCTGTGGCGTAAGTGACCAGGTCAGTTCCGTTGGCCGCCAAACGCATGGGAGTATCACCCACCACAAACAGTGTGTTGGCACGTTCATTGCTGAGTGCAACCATGTTTGGTGCCAGTTCAGGATAAGCAGGAGCCGCAATCAAGTTGAATTGATTTTGCTCTTCTCTTGCTGTTAAACTTGTATCAAGACCTGATTTCATTGCAGCCACAATCAATGCACGTTGTGCCTGACGACCAGCATACATTGCACCATCAGCTTTGTTGCCTGACGTTGTGAGCCATGTGTTGGTCACTGTGGGCAATATATCATCAGGGAATGTGGTTGAATTGAAATAGTTCAATTGGAAGCTCTTGACATTGTACCCTGAACGGCGTGTGTTCCACAACAACATACCTTGGGGGTACAGTGCAGGATCAGGCGCATCCAAGTCCAAATAGTCACTGGTCAACAAACTCACAATGGTCGGGAATGGATCTGCCACTGGATCTGTTGTGCCGTTTGGTGCCCAACGTGCATCAGCAAACAAAATACCATTTGATGATGTTTGATCTGTAGTGTTGACTGACACCCATTGATCAACACCACTGACTTGTTCCCAACGATACAACATGGGATAGTTTTCTAAGTCGCTGCTGTCAATCCACAAGTCACCGTATTGCAATGGGCTTTCGGCTGTGTTGTTTTGTGTGGTAGGTGCTGTTGCTGCAACAATAGGACCAGATGCATTGGTCAATGTCAAATCAAAGCCACGTGTGTCGTTGGTTACGTTTTGATAACCCATCCACTCTCCATTTTCTTGGATCATGATGTCAACGTCATCCACTGAACTGTAATACCACAAACGTCCGTCTGCAGGATTTTGATCTGGTGCAGTGTCGCTGGCAGTATAAGTGAATTCAGGTGCGGTAACCCAATTACTCAAAACCAATTCAGTGGCATTGTAGGAAGATTGTCTTACATTGGTAGTGCTCAATGTAAAGCCTGCAGTTGTAATTGGCGTGCCAGTGACATTCAACAAATAAATTGATCCACCTTGGCTGTGTGTAAACACAATGTTACCAGCAGTATTAACAGATGCGCTAACATAAGGAATGTTGGCAGCGCTCACAGCATTGATAAATGCACTGACTGTTGTGCCAGCCAAAGTCACTGTATAGTCAATGTATGCAGATGAGCCGGCTTGGGAAGCAGCCAAGTTAAAACTGTTACCACTTATAAAGGTGGTAGGCACAGTGTCACCTGTAATTACAGTGGCTCCTAGAGCATTTCTTTCAAGCAAAGTAAAAGCCGAAACGGGCTGGTTATCAACATAGTCTAATACACCCCATTGCACATAAGTTGTGCCTACTGGAATGTTTCTGCCGCCGCCTGTGGGGTCAAGTGTGTAGTTGGCTTCAGCGTCATTGCCGTAAACGTTGCTGACTTGTGGTACCCATGTATCCAATGCGGCACTGTATGTTTTGACTTTCAAACTCATACCGTTGCCTGCTGAGCTGATGTTTTGCCACACACTACCTGTGGGTGCTGGTTGTGGTTGAGTTGATGACCAACGTGGTGCTTGATAGCTGTATCCTGGCAAATAACTTGGAGCACGATATTCAGCATCTGCAATACCCAATGTTGTCAACAAAGAAGTACCACCATTGGGACCAGCAATAACTGAAACAACGCCACCGTTAGCAGTTGATCCGTCGTTGCTTGCAGTTGAATCAGCATAAATTGTGAGCTTGTTGCTGATAGAGGCTGCATACACGCCTGTGATGTTGGCATTGTTGATGGCTGTTGCAAATCCAGCAACAGTAAGTGCCGTACCACCTGCGCCAACTGTGACCAACTGACCATTGAGATACATGTTGTAACCATTGGTCAATGCAACGCTAACTGAATTTGTTCCTTGCACTGCGGGCCAAGAAGTTTTCCAATTATCACTGCCCACCAGTACCCAGGTGTTGTAAAGATTGCTCAATGCGGTGACACTAGTTTCAGTAGCAGTAGGGCCACCGCGTTTGTAATATGTTTGATTGTCGGTGCTGACTGCGCTGACTGCATAGTCACCAATGCTACCAATAGTTTGCAAAGGAGTGTAGTCTTCAGTGGCCGCATCTACAACATCAGCTGTGCTGGTGAGTACCATGGGCACTTGATTTGTGAATGCAGCGGTGGTTTGATTCCATTGGAAAATGCCCCAAAGACTGGTGCTGGCATCCAACCAATAAGAACCATTGTTGGCATTGCCTGTGGGACGACTCAAACTTGCAGTGAGTTCTGTCAAATCAATGTCCACACGTTGAATATATGCACGGTTTGTAACTCCCAGTGCAGAATACGCTGCCAACAAACCATATTCGTTGAGTTCGTATCCGTTGATAGGTGTGCCAGTTGTGGTGTTGTAGAAGAATGGCACACCATAAGTGGCTGCCAAATCTCGCTGACTGGTAATGAGATAAACTTTGTTTGCATTAGCAGCAGTTGTGCCGGCTGCAACGCCTACGCCGGCTGCATCAGCTTTGTTCTGTGCAGTGGCGATTAAAAAATAGGGTACTGTGTTTACCGCAGAAGGGATATACTGACTTTCGTCAATTACTACTACTTCTACGCCTGGTGATGTTAGTGCCATGATTGCTTCCTTTTCAAGTTGTAGATATTTATAGGTATATCCAAAAAAAGGTGTGTTACGGCGGCCTATATATAGGTCCGTATGATAAATAACCGTATGAGACCCATGTGTAGCGTTTGTAAAATCCGGCACCGAGCCATTGCTTACCACAAATACGATCGAGTGTATTATCGATCTCAGTGTACCACTTGCATCAAAAAAAGAAAAAAACTAAAGCCGCCAGTGCCTCGTTGGCAATCCTCAGGATACAAGAAAAAACCCACATGTGATCGATGTGGGTTCAGGGCTAGAATTATCAGTCAACTGCTGGTTTATCATGTGGATGGAGATCTCAACAATTCAGCTTTGAAAAATCTTCGCACAGTGTGCAGGAATTGTGTGGAAGAAATTTCACGTGTTGAAACTATTTGGCGGCCGGGGGATCTTGAGCCAGACGCTTGACCTGCTGATATAGGTCTTCCAAGGTACCATTGTTGTCTAGCACAGCATCAAATCGTGTGCCTACCCAGGCTGTTTCACTGTCATGAATGCCCAGTTGTTCTAGTTTCCTGCCACTGAGTGCCCAGCTTGAGTTGCCGTTGGGTCCACGATTGCGGCTCACGGCTGCGCCATACCACTCAGGCTCAGCGCCACGTACCACACGCACCACCCGCCCACCAGCTTTTTTGATGGCTGCTATTTCGTTGGGAAATCTGCAGTCGCTTATAACAATGTCGTCGGTGCTGGCACGTAGTTTGTTTTCCAAGCTGGCAATCCAAATGTCATCGTGAAAATTTTTGCGGCATACTTCTGTGCCCCAGTTTTGTAATATCCAACGTGGTGTCAAGTGTGGTATTCCCAGACGTTCGGCCCACCAAGGATCCACTTGTTCACGCCATTCACGGGCTTGCTTGGTGCGGCCCTCCAGCATGGTCCGGTCCCAGCCAAACACAGCACTCACAGCGTCTTTGAGTGTGTTGGCAAAACTTTCTCTACGGAAGTGATGTAAATTTACAAGATAATCTGCAATGGTATCTTTGCCTGAACCAATAAATCCACAAACGCCAATAATTTTACTCATAGTGTATATTAACATCTTTCAAATAAAGAAACAATATCATAGTTATCCAATTGCTGTAAATACGCTATGAATAATAAGATTTTTGATATACAGTCTGCGGCTGCTCCAGATCTCACAAAATTAGTTGAAACCACCGATGGTGGCGCTCGGGATATGGCCATGCTCAAGGCATTGCAGCTGGCCAATCTCAGAAAATCAACACCACAAAAAAATCTCATTCAACCTGTTATCAATCATCAATCTACTAGAAAAACACGGTTGGCATTGGCTCTACTGCCTGAGTGGGCCCCGTACATTCCTCCATATAACTTGGCCAGGATCACTGCACTCAGTAGAGCCAGTGGATTTGCAACTGTGTCATATGATATAAATGCCGCATGCTATTCAAAATTTGACAAAACTTATTGGGGCGGGTACAAGGATTGGAAGTGGACCAACGATGATTATTATACCGAAATACATCCAATGATCGAACCCCTGTTGAATGAATACTTGGAAAAAATTGTGGCATTCAAACCCGATGTCATGGGATTTAGTATTTTTACCACTACCAACAAAGCCACAAAATGGATGATTCAACAACTGCGTATCCTTTTACCTGATATTGTTATAATTGCAGGTGGTCCAACTGCCATACAAGAAAAAATTGAAGATACCAGCATAATAGATCATATTGTAGTGGGCGAAGGAGAAGTGGTATTCTTAGATTTAATGGAAAAAATTGAATCTGGTATCAAGATTGATGAAAAATTTCTAGTGCATGACAAAAGTATCAGAATAGATCTTGACAGTTTACCATACCCAGACTACAGCGATTTTGATCTATCAATGTATAACCAAAAAGGCGTGAGTGCCGAACTCAGTCGAGGATGTGTGGCAAAGTGTCAATTTTGTAGCGAAACCACTTTTTGGAGATATCGGGGTAGGCAAGCAACCAACATATTAGATGAACTGGAATATCAATACAACACCCTTGGAATTACCAGTGTATGGTTTATTGATAGCTTGGTCAACGGCAATTTAAAAGAATTAAAAGAATTTGCCCAAGGATTAATTGACCGTAAAATTTACTTGCACTGGATGGGATATGCAAGATGTGACGGGCGAATGGATCTCGAGTATATCAAAATTCTCAAAAAAGGTGGGTGCGGCATGTTGAGCTTTGGTATCGAATCTGGTAGCCAGCGTGTGCTTGATCTAATGAAAAAGAATGTTAAGAGAGATGCAGTTGAACAAAACTTAAAAGATTTTACAAAGGCAGGCATTCAGTGTCACACCAATTGGTTTGTGGGGTTCCCTGGCGAAGGCTACAATGATGTAGCAGATACCATGACACTGCTATGGCGCACTCGAAATTATAACATATTTGGTCGGAGTTTTGGTACTTGTCAAATTGGCATGGATACTCCATTGAACTATGAACGATCAAAGTTTGGAATTTCAGAGCATCAAATGACTCATCAATGGCGTAGTAATGATTTTACCAACACTATTTTTCAACGGTTGATACGTTATAAATGTGTCAATGTTATTTTGAACCATTTGATAAAAAATCGCAGACATGGTTTTCATACTATGAATGAGCGGCCAGGCCTGGAAAAGCCCGAGCACTATACATTAACATATGATCCAGCAAACATTATCACTGACATACCTTACGAACAGTTTGATTTTGATATTATCAAAATAACTGACCATCCATTGAATGCCACTGTGGTCAACGAAATTTGGCCTTTGCTAAGAGTGCTATGGTTGGCCTTGGGTCCATATGAATTAGATTTAAAATTTGATCCTGAGTACGACACACAAGAACTAGGCGTATTTAATTTACCAAGGATGAACAGTTACTACAAAGCCAGGTACCTATTTAAAATAGATATCAACGGTGATTGGCATGCCGACTTTGACCATGAAATTTTCATTCATGGACAGGATCATCCACCTGGTGAATTCGGAAAAGATTTTGTTTTCAAATTTCCCTGGCAAGGCACAGGAAACTGGATTAGGCCAATTCAGTAACGTTTAAATGTTTAAGAGTGGCTTGCAGCATGTCGATTTGTCTGCGGCAGTCTTCCAGCGCATGGTGGCTGGTCGCAGGTTTGGGCAACCCTGGATATAAACTGTACACTGTTCGTGCATCACGTATCTTATAATATTGCCAAGGTAAAGGCTTACCATAACTCTTGTAAGCATGCTCAAGTATGTTGGCGTCGTAGGTGGGTCCGTTCATCCAGATACGATTGCATTTCCAACACAACTTGTGCAATTCATCTAGTGCTTGGTCCAAGGGTATACGACCATCTTCTGCAAAGGCTTCGTCTTGTGCGGCGCCTTGAGTGGCCCACCAATTAATAGTGCCTTGTTCAATGGTACGTGTTTCTTGGCTTTCAAGATCAACCCTGGCATAATACTGCTGTTTGTAGTAGCCAGCGCCAAGAGGATCAAACGCCTGGGCCGCAATGGTTAAGATTGTTGCTTCAGGGCCTGTGGCCAAACCTTCAATGTCAATCATCAAGTCCATGATTGATTATAGCAGGATATTAGATACGTGTCTATCTAAGAGAGTAAGTCTATTCCCAAATCAGACTCAAACCATTTGATCATTCCGTTTGACGTAATATGCCACTGATCATCTGCCAGATGACCGTGTAATTTTGCCCATTCATATAGGCTGGTGTGTTGAGTAATCTTATCCCAGTTCACTGCGGTATACAATGGAGAACTGGTATCAATTTTTCCCAATGAGTATCCCCATCTAAATGTTGAATAATCTTTGTGTATATCGTATATAAAGTTCATCTCGTACTTGATTTTTTTATTTTCCAACAACGACTGAACTCCAATAATGTTTTGTAATGTTTGATCTGTTAAGTAACGAGGAGAAACTGTTTTATATTGAGCTTTAAAATAGTTTTTAATAAACTTTGGAATATTTGAGTGAACCTCAGCGGCTAGTATTCCACCGCTGTGATACCATACCATTGGATCTTGATTGTCATAAAACGTGTAAGGATCCCTATCAAGTTGGTATAACTTGTGTAACTCAACATCTACCGGGACACTGAGTCGATTAATTCCGGACCATATTACAACTACTTTTTTATATTCTTGCTGGGCAAGTTGATACATTACTCTTGACGCAATGCTGGTATTTGATGCCGCACAAGATCCGTATCGATCAATTCTTGAGTAATTAATATTCTGCAAGGCATGAACAAAACTGCACCCTACAATCAATACATCTTTTATTATTGTCAATTCCTTATCCAATGACCCAGGTGAGTGGCTGTGAACCGTCCACGTACATTTTGAGTTGTTCAATGAGAGCGTCCATTTGAGTCTGTGCTTCAGTCTTCATGGCAGCGCCATTTAAGGTTCCGCCGCCCTGCGGTCCAGCAATGGTGCCAAATTTCTCACGTGCTTCGCCAATGATCATTTTGCAGTTGGCCACCATGTAATCACGGATCCATTGACTAATTTGATAATCGCTCAACAAGTTAAATTCAGGCTTCAAGTTATAACTCCACAGCAACACAGTTTCGCCTGAGCCTTTGGGGTCACGGATCAGTTGCAGTTTCTTTGTCACGGGATTGTATGTGTAGGCCATGAATGCGCCAAACATACGACCAGCCAGTTCAATGTATTGACTGTAGAAATCGTAAGTGGCCAAGCCACCTGCCACGTTGAAGTTCATTAGATAAACGTTGACCGAAGCTTGTGCAAACGGATCAAAGTTTGATGCAAACGGACCTGAACTGTCGCCAAATGTTCTGCGAAAGATTTGTCGCACACTTATGACTTCTTGTGGCAGTTCATAAATGTTAACGTCCTGGACCAACTGCATGAAACTGTAGCTTTCTTCATAGGCATTGTTGGCTCGTTGGCGGTAAGTGCCAATGGTTTTTTGATAAGCCGCTTCGTAGTGTGAGGGGTCTAATTCTAAATCAATTATGTCGCCGCCCAACTGTAGCTTGACATATTCGATTAAGTTCTGCTTCAGTGTGGGCAGTGATTGTTGTTGCTGTTCTGGCATGTGGGACTCCAAGTCCCTGTATTTATTGCAATTCCTGCAGTTCTTTTGCTTTGATTTGCGATATAGGAATTGTTTTATTTTTCAGTGTAGCATGAATTTGTCGATATTTCATATCTGCAGGCACTGGGCAAAATTTGCATTGAGGCAGCATGTCGTCAATTGTCTTTAGAATATCAGTGCCTTGCTGTTCCACTTGATCTATGATGTAGGGCCGATATGCATTGATCAGTTCACGATCAGCTGAGCTGATGGCCAGTGGATGTTGTTGATCAAACTCAGGAAACAATGGGGCAGGACCGCACTTGTTCAAAGTACCACGTATAAAATGATAGTTTTTCCATTGTACAAATCCACAGTGTCGGTGTGCCAGTTCTGGATCGTTGTTGAACAATGTTAACTCGCCGTTGTTATTGTTGGTAACTGCGGCATTGTAAAAATTGTCTTGTATCCAAAAATGTACTCGAACGCCGTTCTCGTCCACTAGTGCCAAATCAGCTCCATATATGGTTGCTTTATCTGTTGAAGTTTGTATATCTCCGTGAAGAAATTTTTTGGCTTCTTGTACATAAAAATCCATGTCTGCCATATTGTGAACACTGATACCAATCCAATGCTTTAGGTGTGTGGGGTCTGGATCCCAGGACAGCAATGTTTCATAAAGTCCCGGTGTTTGATTTAATCGTGTTCCGTTGGTTAAGATCTGTATCGGCCTTTTCCATATGTTGCCTAATCCTGTTATCCATTCATTTATAGAAGGATTGAGCAACGGCTCGCCACCAAGGATAACCAGGTGCTTGATGTCAATCAATTTAGCCCAACGTTGATGAATGGCCTCATAGTCACTCCAACGTTGCCATCCGGTAAATTTATAATCATTGAATCGGTTGCACTGATCACAATTTAAGTTGCAAACATTCGTGATGTAAAATTCGACCTTGTCCAGCAAATATCTAGTGTTTTCGAGCATGTACTACTTACCAGGCTTTGAGCACCATCAAATTCTCTGTGCCGCGTCCATTGAACGGGGTTTCTGTTGTGGTAAGGTCTTTGTAGATCTTACGTGCCGCTGGCTTGCCTGCGGCTTGCACAGCCTTGACAACATCTGCTGGTTTGCGCACAGTTTTCTGCATGGTCTCTATGGTGCTGAAACCAATGATGCTGTTGCTTTTCACAGTGAATGCCTGTGTGTGGCTGTCAGCAACAAGATGTATCAACTTGCGCTTCTTGGTATCGTACAACCATGCTTCGGCTTTGTCCACAAGACTTGCGGCTGGCAGGCCTTTGAGTTTGAGCTCAGCAAAGTCCATGAGCACTTTGAATTTTGCGGCACGTTTCTCAGGTGGCACTGCCTTGACCTTGCGTGGCTTGCGTTCAACTTTCTTGATCTGCACATAAGCGCCGCAGTCATTGATCACTGCTTCACAGAACTTCACAAGATTACGCATTTGGATTTTGCTGAGGTGACTGTAGCCTTCTACCAACTGTGCATCTTTGCCCTCAATCACAGTTTCAAACTCTGACAATTTGGCTTTCCAAATATTTGCAATGTCCGAAATCATCTGCGGTGCTACATTCAGTCCACGGATAACTGTGATTGGTTTGTAGTCTGCTGACATTTTAGCGCCAGCAACAACAAACTCATCAAACATGCCATCCAGCTCTCCGGCACATTCCGATACCTTTTCTCGCAACCGGTCTTGAATGTTGGGTTTGGCCACTGCTACCACTTCTTGTTGTACCACTTCGGGTTCACGTGATTTTAGTATTTCCTGAATGTAGCCTTCCAATCGCACTGTCTCAGTGTCTGTTAGTTCCAATCCCACCATGCTCATACGGCACAACCATGCAGTGGTCAGTCGTATAGCGTGATCTGGCACTCCTTTTAATGCACGAACATCTGCTCGGCGTCCATGGCTTTCTAAATATGCTACCAGCATTTCACGTGCATCTTTTTTGCCGTAGAAGTAATTGTACCACGAAAATGCCGAACTCATTTGACTGGTGCGGTCATCTGTGGGTTGCACACGCCATGTGGGCTCCAGCCCTGTGTACTTGGTATCAGGACTGCGAGGGTTCAATGGCTTGACAGCGGCTCGTGTTGCGTTCATCAGGGCTCCTTAAATTATATGTAATTATAGCAGAATGGCAATTATTGGTCAACCCAAAGCCCTTTCGGGCTCAGGGTATTAGAACACATGCCCTTTAAATCGCTCGTAATCGTAAAATGCAACCAAAGTATTACCACGGAAAAATACTGTGAGCCCACCCAAGTCCTCGCGCACATCTGCCCCAGTTGTCTCTGCAATAAAGTCTGTAGCACGAGTCTCAAGTGCTTCCATCAAGTCATAACCTGAGTCTTCAAAACTAGCAAGAGCCTCTGCTTCATAATTGATACTGTAATTTGGTGCTACACTGTTGATCATCTCGCTGTGCAAATCGGTAACTAAATCACTCATTGTTGGCTCCTTTGTTGTTAAGTCCGTATTATAGCATTTTGGGAATTATTGGTCAACCCGCTTGACGGTAAACCCAAAGTACTATAAATATAGAATGCCACGCTTATCCCTATACCGCCCAAATCGCACCAGAGATTACCAATTCCTGGACCGCACCATACGTGAAATGTACACTGTTGGTGGCCTTGATATTTACATCCATCGCTACATGGGACCACAAGCTGGAGGCGAGGATTCTGCATTCTCAGGAAACTTTGATGCCACACAACCTACCTACGCAGATGTAGATGTGCTGAACATTCAAGACTTGCTGTTGCTAGAAAACCGTGACAGGATCTATGATCCAGATGTGTATGTCATGCGCGGTGTGTACAACACACAAGATGTGGACTTTGACTTGACACAATTTGGCTTGTTCTTGAACAACGACACCATATTCATGACGTTTCACTACAACACCATGATTGACACATTTGGTCGCAAGCTCATGAACGGTGATGTGATAGAGATTCCCAATTTGAAAGACTATCATCCGCTGAATCAGGACATCCCCAGAGCATTGCCTAGATACTATGTGATACAAGATGCTGACTTTGCAAGTGAAGGATTTTCAGTAACTTGGTTGCCTCACTTGTGGCGTGTAAAATGCACACCAATGAAAGATCAACAAGAGTTTGCACAAATTACCAACAAGCCATTTGTACAAGAAAACATCTGGGATCCGGGCAATTTTTATCCTGCTGGCACTATTGTGAACTATGGCGATACCTACTATCAAGCACAGAAAAATACTCCTGCTGACACAGATATCAACAACACAGAATTTTGGAAGCCATACACTCCTGCCACAATCAGTGACATCCAGGGCACTCGCGATAAAGACACACAAATCAATGATGCCATCCTGATTCAAGCAGATGCTGACGTTCCGCTGTCAGGTTATGATGTTACCAAGTTCTACATTGTGCCCACACTACTGGATGGACAGCCAGCCAATCCTGTGTCATTGACCAACCAGTCTGGCGACACTGTGGACGGAACACAAGGTGGCATGAATGTGACACCGCGTGGAGAAGGCTATACCATGGGCTATCTCACTGGGGATGGTCAGGCACCAAATGGCTTGCCAGTCACTCCAGGTGTGAGTTTCCCACTGAACCCTGTGGCTGGAGATTATGCTTTGCGATTGGATTACATGCCAAATAGACTGTTCCGTTACGATGGCACAAGATGGATCAAAATTGAGGACAATGTGCGTACCAATCTCAACAATGGGCCTACCAACAATACTTTACGCAGTACCTTTGTAAACAATACATACACTGTGAACACAACTGATCAAGGCAACATTCCCAGTCGCCAGAGTCTCAGCGAAATACTGCGACCCAAGGCTGACAACGGCAATCAAGATGGTGGTAAATCACCCAAGCCTTTCCCGCTAACACAACCAGGACAAAAGTCAAGTTAACTTATGCAACAATTTTTTTATGATGCCCAAATACGCCGATTCTTGTTGCAAATCACAAGAGTGTTTTCAGGTTTTCAAATTGAATACGGCAACGAAAATGACGGGGTAAACAATGCCGCGCTGATCCGTGTGCCTGTGCGCTATGGTGACGCTACTCGCAACGCACAAACCATCATACAAGAAAACAGTCGCAACAGTTTGCCATCAACTCCGTTGATAACTTTTTACATCACCGGCCTGGACTACGAACAAAGTCGCACACAAGATCCATACTTTGTGAGCAAGATCAATGTACGACAACGCACTTATGACAGTGTGACTGAAAGTTACGAAACCACACAAGGCAATGCATTCACAGTTGAACGACTCATGCCTGTGCCATTCAAACTCACTGTCAATGTGGACATATGGACGTCAAACACCAATCAGAAATTGCAGTTACTGGAACAGATTTTGACGCTGTTCAATCCCAGTTTGGAAATTCAAAGCACAGACAACTACATTGACTGGACCAGTTTGAGTGTGATGTACCTGGACAGAACAGTATGGTCAAGTCGTACTGTGCCCATTGGCACAGAAAATCCCATTGATATTGCTACTTTGACATTTAGCATGCCAATTTGGTTATCTCCACCGGCCAAGGTCAAGAAATTGGGTGTGGTGGAACGTGTTGTTGCGTCAATGTACGATGCTCAAGGCGATTTGAATGATGCCATTACCAACAATGATTTGTTGCTGGGCACACGACTATTAGTTACTCCATGGAACTACAAACTGGTTGTGATTGAAAATCAAATACAGTGTTTGTACGCACCCACCATAGTGCCCGACGGCAGTTTAGACACCCTGGTACCCACGCAAATTGTGGCTGGCAGCAATTTGTTGTGGCCTGCGTTGATCAGTGCTTATGGCGTGTATCGTCCAGGCATCAGTCAAATACGTTTAGACCAAGCCGACGGATCAGTGATTGTGGGCACCATTGTAATCAACCCCAATGATGACCGACTGGTGATTTTTGACGTGGACCCAGATACTGCACCACAAAATACCTTGGCACCAATTGATGCCATTATCAATCCGCTGTTGAGTGGACCTGGTGACGGCTTAGACAGTGCGCTGTTGGGACAACGATATTTGTTGACTGAGGGCACTGGCGATCATGCCAATCCAGCCAATCCCACGGCCTGGGCTGGTACTGGTGGACAACCACTGGTAGCATCGGCCAATGACATCATTGAATTTGATGGCGCACGTTGGCGTGTGGTGTTTGTGTCCAGTGATCAGTCCACTGCAAATTATGTTACCAACATACACACTGGCACACAATACGAGTGGACCGGAACACAGTGGATCAAAAGCTATCAAGGGGTATACGATGGCGGAACTTGGAGCATTGTGCTTTGAAAGCAGTGGGAGTTTGGTTTCGTAGCAGTGCCACCGGCAGGTATCTTTATTTGTTGCGCAACGATGACAGACACCCAGGTGCTTGGGGACTGCCCGGAGGCAAGGTGGAAACTGGAGAAACCTTGCTGGGTGCCATGGAACGTGAGTGCATAGAAGAGCTGGGATTTTTTCCTGAGTATACACGCCTGGTTCCTTTGGAAAAATTCACAAGTGCCGACGGACAATTTGAATACAATACCTGGGTTTGTGTAGTAGCTGACGAATTTGTGCCGGTGTTGAACTACGAACACCTGGGCTATGCCTGGATTGATCCTGGGCAGTGGCCTAGACCAATGCACCCAGGATTATGGTCAACCATGAACATAGAAGCTGTGCAAGACAAAATTGCATTGTTGGAAAAAGAAAAACCCGCCTAAGCGGGTTTTTTTGTGGGTGTTGCAGTTAGACTCGTCCAACTACAATTTCAATCACGCCTGACTCGCCGTCAAAATCAGCAAGAGCTTTACCAATCACTGTGCTTACAGCAGGATTGGCTTCTGCTCTAGCAACACCATTGCCAGCTGACACCATGCTGTCGCCTTTGCGCACTGTGCCTGTTACTGAACATGGTACACGACCAGTTAGTGCCACTGTGGCCACATGTTCACCAATTAGACCTGCATTCATGATGGTAGCAGGATTGGTGGACACAACACCTGCCACACGATGATCTGCGTCAATCAACGTTACAGTGACTTCTTGGGCGCCGCCAAAACTCAACACAGTGCCTGATGCATATTCTGCGTCAGCTGTGTATTTTTCTGCCAAGTCAGCGTATTGTGCTGATGTGGCTTTGGCAAACACTGTGTTGAAATAAGTTGTGGCATTACCAATGTTGCCTACACCGTTGGCACCTCCGTTGACAATGTTGCCACCAGTGATGTTGCCAGTGCCTGCACTGTAACTGGCTGCTTGACTGGCACCACTTAGGCTCAATGATGCCGCACTCAATGCTCCGCCGGTAATTACGTTGCCACCGGTGATGTTGCCTGTTACACTGAATGCACCTGTGCTGTCAAACAGCGCAGTGGCAACTGGTGTAATAGAACCAACTGGAGTGGTATACACTATCAACTTGGTAGCTCTGCTGGTATCAGTGAAGGCTTCAGCTGCAACAACGTCCAATCGTCCAGATGATGCATTGCCAAATTGCAGTGTACCATTGCTGAAACCACGTGCAGTGAACTGATTCAACACGTCATTGAGTTGTGATTGAGTGGGTGCGGCGGCTGTGCCTCTGGAAGATCGTCCAGTGAATGCTGGATAATTTGAGGTACCAAATGCATCTTGTGTGATGCGGGTGATTGTACTGTTAGAACCAGAAATGTGCAAGTCTGTACCCTCTGCAGTACTGTTGCCAGTTATTGGGTAAACCACAGTTTGTGGAGTGGCCACAATCGTAACTGCTGCATCAGGAGTGGCTGTGCCCACACCAACCTTGCCGCCGGATGCAACGTTCAAGTTGGCGCCTGAAATATTGCCAGTTGCGCTGATACGGTAGCCGGGCAATTGGCTCAAATCAAGCAGTGATCCGCTGAATACTGCTGCCACATCGCCACCTACTTTGATTGTGGTGTTGGCGTTGGCAGCAATAGCAAGTTCACTGGTGCCATTCACAATTCTGCTTACATTAACGTTGCCACCTGTGATGTTGCCAGTGACGCTTAAACTTGTACCTGTGGCAGCACCAATATTGGGAGTGGTCAATACAGCCGACGCTTTAACGGCAATGTTGCCGCCGCCGTCAAATGCAGTTGTGGTGCCATCAACTTTGGCATTGATCACTGTGCCGTTTAGGCTGACACCAGCTGAAGTGTTGGCTGTGTACACTTGGCTGGTACTAAAAGTGCTGAATGTGATGTTGCTGGTGCCAAAAGTGATTGTGCCCGAGGGTTCGCTGACCACAAAAGCAGAACCTGCATTGACGTTGCCGCCTGAGGTAAAGAAATAATCATTTATACTCAACGCTATGATTGAGTCTGGTCCGTATTCGTCTGCATCAGTGGCGCGAACAATGTTGGTGGCATTGGCCCAGGTATACACCCCGTTGTATACAGCATTGGCTTCATTCTTGACCAGGATACGTGTTCCAACAGTCTGCACATTAGCAGTGTCAATCAAGTTGAATGCACCAGTTGTGGTCAACAATGCACCAACGCCATTGCCTGCACCATTAGGTTGAGTGTATGAGATTGTACCACCTGTAGCAGCGGCCATTGTTGTAGTGGTGGCTGCTGCCACTGGAGTGTGATATGCAATGCCAGTTGTGGCAAAATTATCAACATATTTTTTAGTAGCAACGTCTTGATCTTGCACAGGATCTGTGACACCATTGATGTACTTGCTGTTGACCACAATATTGCCAGTTGGGCTCAAATTCAAATTGCCTGCACTGGTGCTGATTGTGAGTGCAGCGGTATTGCGAACTGTGGGCACCACAACTGCTGTGGTACCAATGATGTTGCCGCCAGTGACATTGCCTGTGGCGCTGACAACACCACCAGTTAATAAATTGGCAGGAATGCTGTTGCCACTGAGACTGATGTTGCCACCAGTGATGTTGCCTGTGCCAACATCTATATTGCCGCCAGTGATATTGCCACTGACACTCACAGAAGCAGCACTGACCGCGGCACCAGTGATCAAGTTACCACCGGTGATGTTGCCAGTTGTGGTGATTGCGTTGGAACCAGCTGCAATAATCCCAATGATATTGGCACCAGTGATATTGCCTGATACTGATATTACGTTACCAGTCAAACTTGAGCCGCGTACATTGCCACCAGCAATGTTTGCTGTAACATTGAGTGCGGAAACAACATTGCTTGACAAACTTAACCCTGCGGCGTTTAAATTGCCACTTGTGACATTGCCTGACGCACTGACACTTGCACCTGAAATGGCTGCTGATGTGATCAAGTTGCCACCGGTTACATTACCACTTGCACTTATCTCACCAGTGACATATTCACCTGTGGTAGCAAACACTGCCACATTTGATGTTCCACCAATACCAACTGAAACATTGCCACCTGAACTTAGCACACGCACGTTGCTGGTGCCGTTTTGTATGCTAGTGGCGTCAATACCAGTTAATTGACTACCATTGCCCAGGAAATAACTGCCGCTGATGTTGGCCGAAGTGGTGATATTCGATGTAGAATTCAATGCACTCACAACGTTTGAACTCAGGCTCAACCCAGCGGCATTTAAGTTGCCACCAGTGATGTTGCCAGTTACTGAAACTGTGGCACCTGTATGTGTAGTAGCATTGACGTTGGCACCACCTAAAATGTTGCCACCTGTGATGTTGCCAGTGGCACTGATCAGTCCAGGGGTTGTTACATTGCCGCCAGCAATATTTGCTGTCACATTGAGTGCTGATACAACATTGCTGCTTAGGCTCAATCCAGCAGCATTTAAGTTGCCACCTGTGATATTACCACTAGCTGACACTGTGGCAGCATTGGTATTGATAAACGCACCTAGTGTTGTCAGTGTGGCTTTGTATGTTGAACCATTGTAAACCACTGGAGCAACTGTGGTTGCATCTACTGTATTTGTTGCCGGTAAGGCTGAAATTGCCACTGTTGTCATGATATTCCTATTATTGTTCGGTGCCTAAATACTCACCAGCTTCAGTCATTAAAAAATCGCCGGTTTCGGTTATAAGATACTCAAAATTTATCACAATGACATCTGGGCCTGCTTGAATGCCGCCGGCTTCAATCACAATCCCGGGTCCAAATGTTAAAGGTCCTGATGACATACTTGTTCTTCCTGTATTTTAGTAACTGGTATATTTAGCGTCAAAATGAGATTTAAAGTTGTGTTCATTATATTCTGCCAATTACAACTTCAATTACACCCTGTCCACCAGGGTGTGCTTGCAAGGCCTTTCCGATCACTGTGCCCATGGCAGGAGTTGCACAGGCTTTTGCTCGGCCGCCGCCTGCTGAAACCATCATATCACCAGGCAATACTGGGCCTATTACCAAGGTAGGCACTCGCCCGGTCAGAGCCACTGTGGCCACATGTTCACTGTCAAGTCCTGAATTCATCACATGCGCAGGATTTGTAGATATTACCCCGGCTACCCGTGGATCATTGATTGCTGTACACATTGTGATTTCTTGAACGCCACCAAAACTAACCACAGTTCCAGGTTCATATTCAGCGTCTGCTGAGTAATATTCTGCCAAGTCAGCGTATTGTGCTGATGTGGCTTTGGCAAACACAGTGTTGAAATATCCGCCTACTGTTCCAATATTACCCACCCCATTGGCGCCTGCATTGACAATGTTGCCTAAAGTAACGTTGCCAGTGGATACTGACAGACTGGCCGCTGACAGTGCGCCAATCATGCTTATAGCATTGGTACTTTGTGTGATAGTGATCGGAACTGCTGTACCACCTGTGGCATTTTGATAAAAAATACGGAAGTTGTTGGTGGCATCAACATCAAGATTCCAAGTAGAATTGGCTTGTCCAACCAATCCACTAATATTGGCCCAGGCCATAACAATCTGCGCACCTTCAGCACTTGGGCTGGGTGCGTTGATTATGAAATTATTTGCTCCAGACAATATACCAGCAGTGGATATGTTACCGCCGGTGATATTACCAGTTACACTTACTGTAGTGCCTGTGTGTGTGGTGGCATTGACGTTGGCTCCACCTAAAATATTACCACCAGTTATATTACCAGTTACTGAAACAGTGGTACCGGTGTGTGTTGTGGCATTAACGTTGGCTCCGCCTAATACGTTACCACCAGTGATGTTGCCAGTTACTGACACAGTGGTACCTGTAAACAGTGTGGCATTAACGTTGGCTCCGCCTAATACGTTACCACCAGTTACGTTGCCAGTAGTTGATATTGGATTGCTACCCAGTGCGGCAAGATTGGCCACCACATTGGCATTGCCATAACTTGATACGGCAATGCCTGTTAACAATGAACCATTGCCAATGAAATAACTGCCGGTGATGTTGCCTGTGGCTGATACAAATCCACCAGTGCTCAAGTTACCAACTGTGGTGTTGCCCGACACACTCAAATTGCCCAGTGTGCCAACTCCTGTGATATTGGATTGAATGGCATAGGTTATTTGTTCTGCTGTGATAGCTGATCCAGCACTACCAGCACTGACCGCATAGGTAGCATTGGCCACAGTACCAGTAACATTGGCACCTGTGATACTGGTCAACGCTGATCCATTGCCCACAAAGTAACTGCCGGCAACATTGCCGTTGACACTGAGTGGAATGTTGGTGTTCCAGGCTGTGGTACCATTGTTGAATGTAAGTGTGGCATATTCAGCGTCCACAGGGCCTACCCCCAGTCCACCGCCATTGGCAGCACCGGCAGTGGCTGCATTGTTGGCCACATTGATAAATTTGTCGTTTATGGTAACAACATTGCTGTTGACATAAGTGATGTTGCCGTTGACTGTCAGGTTACCAGTTGTGACATTTCCAGTTGTTGAAATGACGTTTGAACCAAAATTAGAGAGCAGTGTGGCAACATTGGCATTGCTGTATGACGCAGGCAATCCGGTCAGTTGTGAGCCGTTGCCAATAAAATACCCACCTGCAATGTTGGCAGTTGTGGTGATATTTGCGGCAGATACCAATGCACCAACAACATTTGAGCTCAAACTCAATCCGGCAGCATTTAGATTGCCTGCTGTGACATTACCTGTGGCACTGACAATGCCAGTGTTGACGTTGCCACCGGTGATGTTGCCCGAAACTGAAACAAATTTTTGGCTGGCCAGTGTTTGTACTGATCCGCCAGAATCTTTAAAAAACAAGTTGCCGTCGGCGTAATTTATGGCAATTTCGCCGTTGGCTAACTGCCCTGACGTGGGCACTGCATTTGCTGTGGCTGAGCGTTTGATTAATACTGTGTTAGTCATACGGTGTACTTATCACTTTAAAGAAGCAACTCTGGCAATATTTTGAGCGCCAGAGTTAGTTCCAATTTAGAAAGTACCGCCATCAACTGTGCTGTCAACAGTTAGTACACGAGATCCACCATCAAAAATTTGAGTAGCATAAATTGCGCCACCAACTCCTAATCCTCCACTGGCTGTGATAATCAGCGCACCAGTGCTGGTGCTGGTTGATACGGTGTTGCCAATAATGCTGATGTTGCCACCAGTGATGTTGCCGGTTGCTGAAATCAATCCAGCTGTGGTAATGTTGCCACCAGCAATGTTTGCTGTGACATTCAATGCACTCACAACGTTTGAACTCAGGCTCAGTCCAGCTGCATTCAAGTTACCTGCTATAACATTACCACTTGCGCTGACACTTGCACCGCTGACAGCCCCAACAGATATAATATTGCCTGCTGTGGCATTGCCAGTGATGTTCAATGCGCTAACGACATTGCCACTTAGGCTCAATCCCACCGCATTCAAGTTACCGCCAACAATATTGCCAGTTGCACTCAAAATGCCAGTGTTGACGTTACCGCCAGCAATATTGCCAGTTGCAGAAATTAGACCTGGTGTGGTCACATTTGCACCAGCAATGTCGCCTGTGACATTCAATGCACTCACAACATTTGAGCTTAGACTCAATCCAGCTGCATTCAAATTGCCGCCAGTGATGTTGCCACTTGCACTAACACTACCAGCACTGACCGCAGCACCAGTGATCAAGTTGCCACCGGTCACATTACCACTTGCTGAAATCAATCCGGTAACATATTGTCCTGAGTCAGCTACTACTACAACGTTTGCTGTGCCGTTTACACCGGTAGTAATGTTACCATTGGCCACAGCTATGTCTACGTTTGATGTGCCATTTGCAATTCTCTTGGCAGTATTAGCTGACACTCCAGTCAATTGGCTACCATTACCAATAAAGTAGCTGGCAGCAATGTTTGCACTTGTGGTAATGTTTGAAGTTGAGTTGATAACACTCAACACATTGCCACTCAGGCTCAATCCACCAGTTAATACGTTACCACCAGTGATGTTGCCACTTGCACTAACACTTGCACCACTGACAGAACCAACAGATATGACGTTGCCTGCTGTGGCATTGCCTGTGACATTCAATGCACTCACAACATTGCCGCTCAGACTCAAGTTGGTTGCATTTACATTGCCTGCTTGAACATTGCCTGTGGCACTCAAAATACCAGTATTGACATTGCCACCTGTGATGTTGCCAGTGGCACTCAATATTGTTGTATTGACATTACCGCCGTCAACGTTGCCACTTGCACTGATACTACCAGCACTGACAGCAGCACTGGTAATCAAGTTGCCACCAGTGATATTGCCTGTAGCACTAATCAGTCCAGGAGTTGTTACATTTGCGCCAGCGATGGCGCCTGTTACATTCAATGCGCTGACAACATTGCTTGACAAACTCAATCCAGCAGCATTCAAGTTACCGCCAATGATGTTGCCTGTGGCACTCAATATTGTTGTATTGACATTACCGCCGTCAACGTTGCCACTGGCACTAACACTTGCGCCTGATATTGCTGCGGCAGATATGATGTTGCCACCATTGACATTGCCACTTGCACTGACACTGCCTGCGTTGACGGCAGCACTGGTGATTAAATTGCCGCCGGTGATGTTGCCTGTGGCTGAAACCAGTCCAGCGGTGGTTACATTGCCACCAGCAATATTTGCTGTGACATTCAAGTTGCTGACAACATTGCTTGACAAACTCAATCCAGCAGCATTCAAATTACCACCAGTGATGTTGCCGCTTGCACTCATTGAACCTGCACTGACTGCGGCGCTGGTAATAACATTACCACCTGTGACGTTGCCTGTGGCAGAGATCAATCCAGGAGTTGTGATATTTGAACCAGCAACATTGCCACTGACATTTAGATTACTAACAACATTTGAGCTTAGACTCAAACCAGCAGCATTCAAATTGCCAGCAATTACGTTGCCAGTTGTGCTGATCACATTACCAATTACCACATCACCAGTGATGTTGCCAGTGGTGCTTAGGCTAGTACCTGTGGCAGCACCAATGTTGGGTGTGGTCAAATTGGCACTGGCTTTGACAATGATATTGCCTGATACGTCAAACGCTGTGGTGTTGTTGTCAACTTTGGCATTGAACTGCGTACCAATTAGACTTAAACCAGCAGAAGTGTTGGCTGTGTATTGTCCTGCACCTGAGAACTGAGCAAACACAATGTTTGTTGTGCCCACTGTGACTGGAGCATTGGTAGTACACACCCAACCAGTGTCGGCGTTGGTAGGACCATCTTCAACAAAAGTAAATGCGCCAGGAATTTCTCCAGATGGAGATCCGTTATCAAAATCAGTGGCACGAGTCAGAACAAATGCAGCACCAGCACCACCAGCGTTGGTGACCAAATAGATACCGTTGTAAGGTGCATTGGCTCCTGTTTCGTTCTTGATCAGCACACGACTTGTGGCACTGGGTGATGAGCTGTCAATGCTCAAAGTACCAAATGCGTTAGCAGTGATGGTTGCGCCTACTCCTGCTGTGCCATTGTTGTAGGTATAAGCAGGCAGTGCAGTGGTTGTAGCATAAAGCACTGATGCTTTGACATCCAGTCCTTGTGCAACTGAATCAACATAGGCTTTGTTGGCTGCATCTGTGTCTTGTACAGGGGCTGTGACGCCGTTGATGTAGCTGTTGACCACAACATTACCTGTAGCACTCAAATTTAAATCACCTGTGGACTTGATTGTGGTGCTGGTACCAACAATACTATTGGTATTGACATTGCCACCATTGACATTGCCTGTGGCACTCAGTGTGGTTGCATTGATGTTGCCACCCTCAATGTTGCCTGTGGCGCTCAAAATACCGGTGTTGACGTTGCCACCTGTGATGTTGCCACTTGCACTGACACTTGCACCACTAATAGCTGCCACAGATATGATGTTGCCTGCTGTGGCATTGCCTGTGATGTTCAATGCACTCACCACATTGCCACTTAGGCTCAGTCCAGTGGCATTGACGTTGCCTGCTTGAACATTACCACTTGCGCTGACACTGGCCCCCGAGATAGCTGCCACAGATATAATGTTACCTGCTGTGGCATTGCCAGTGATGTTCAATGCACTCACCACATTGCCACTTAGGCTCAAGTTGGTTGCATTCAGATTGCCACCAGTGATATTACCATTGGCACTTATTGTACCAGTGATGTCCAAACCACTTGTGCTGAACACAGCAACATTTGAGCTGCCGTTTATGCTGATATTGGCATTGCCGTTGGCAATGCCAATGTTGACTTCGCTGACGCCATTGTAAATTTTGCTGGCACTGTAACCATTTGCGTATGCAATGTTACCCAACAAGTAGTTGGCAGCAATATTGCCAGTTGTGGTGATGTTTGAAGTGCTATTAATCACACTCAACACATTGCCACTTAGACTCAATCCTGAGGCATTCAGATTGCCACCGGTTACATTGCCACTTGCACTCACAGAACCAGCACTTACAGCGGCACTGGTTACAATGTTGCCACCAGTTACGTTGCCTGTGGCTGAGATCAGTCCAGGTGTTGTTACGTTAGCACCGGCAATGTCACCTGTGACATTGAGTGCAGATACAACATTGCTTGACAAACTTAGTCCAGCGGCGTTTAGATTGCCACCGGTTACATTGCCACTTGCACTAACTGATCCGGCGCTGACTGCGGCACTGGTTACAATATTGCCACCAGTTACGTTGCCACTTGCACTGACACTACCAGCACTGACTGCCGCACCAGTGACCAAATTGCCACCAGTTACGTTGCCTGTGGCACTAATCAATCCACCAGTCAATACGTTGCCACCGGTTACGTTGCCACTTGCACTGACTGTGGCACCACTTACCTGACTTACTGCTGTGACATTGTTGGCTGCAATATCAGTTGTGGCGCCAACACTGACTGCTGTAGCATTGGCTGATATTGTCTGTGCACCTAGTTTGATGCTAGTGCCAGACAACCACAAATCTTTCCAGCGTTGTGTACTGCTACCCAAATCATATGTGATGTTGGCACTGGGCAACAAATCACCGGTGACATTGCCGCTGATGCTGAAATTATTGGTCTTCAACAATGAGACAGCCTGTACATTACCACCAGTGATGTTGCTGGTAACATTCAAGTCACTCACAACATTTGAGCTCAAACTCAATCCAGCGGCATTCAAATTGCCTGCTTGAACATTGCCTGAAGCACTGACAATGCCAGTGTTGACGTTGCCACCCGTGATGTTGCCTGTGGCTGAAACCAGTCCAGGTGTTGTTACGTTAGCACCAGCAATAACGCCAGTTACATTCAAGTTGCTGACAACGTTTGAGCTCAAACTCAATCCAGCGGCATTCAAATTACCTGCAATCACATTGCCTGTGGTACTGATTGTGTTACCAATCAACACATTGCCAGTGATGTTGCCAGTGGTGCTTAAACTTGTACCAGTGGCCGCACCAATATTGGGTGTTGTAAGATTTGCATTGGCCTTGACAATGATGTTGCCTGACCCATCAAATGCAGTGGTATTTTGGTCAACTTTGGCACTGAATACTGTACCAGTTAGGCTCAAACCAGCTGAGGTGTTGGCTGTGTATTGTCCTGCACCAGAGAACTGAGAAAATACAATGTTTGTTGTTCCAATAGTGACTGGAGCATTAGTAGTACATACCCAACCAGTGTCAGCATTTGTAGGACCATCTTCAACAAAAGTAAACGCACTTGGAATTTCACTAGGCTGATTGAAGTCGCTGGCCCGGGTCAATATAAATGGTGAGCCTGCGCCACCTGTGTCAGTGACCACATAGATGCCGTTGTAAGGAGCATTAGCACCTGTTTCATTTTTAACCAACACACGATTTGTGACGCCAGGCGATGAGCTGTCAATGCTCAAAGCACCATTGGTGTTGGCAGTGATGGTAGCACCAACTCCACTTGTACCATTGTTGTAGGTATAAGCTGGCAATGCACCAGTTGTGGCATAAGCCACTGATGCTTTGGGGTCAAGTCCTTGCGCCACTGAGTCAACGTAGCCTTTGTTGGCTGCGTCAGAGTCTTGCACAGGAGTTGTTACATTGTTAATGTAACTATTGACAACAACATTGCCAGTTGCACTCAGATTCAAATCGCCTGTAGATTTGATTGTAGTACCGGTACCAACAACATTGTTGGTGTTGACATTGCCGCCATTGACATTGCCTGTAGCACTCAATGTTGTTGCATTGATGTTGCCACCTTCAATGTTGCCTGTGGCACTGACAATACCAGTGTTGACATTGCCGCCAGTGATGTTACCACTTGCGCTGACACTAGCACCTGAAATAGCAGCAATAGATATAATATTACCTGCTGTGGCGTTGCCAGTGACATTCAATGCACTGACAACGTTACCACTCAGACTCAAGTTGGTTGCATTTACGTTACCACCAGTGACGTTGCCTGTAGCGCTGATCAGTCCAGGTGTAGTTACATTGCCACCAGCTATGTTACCTGTGACATTCAATGCACTGACAACATTGCTGGTTAAACTCAACCCAGCAGCATTCAAATTGCCGCCAGTGATGTTGCCACTTGCACTAACACTTGCACCCGAAACAGCAGCCACAGATATGATATTACCTGCGGTGATATTGCCTGTCACATCCAATGGACTGATTACATTGCCACTTACAGACAATTGGCCAGCATTGACATTTCCGCCAATGACATTGCCTGTGGCACTCAATGTGATTGCCGAAACAACATTGGCACCTGTGATGTTACCAGTGCCAGTACCGCCTGTGATAATAGAACCGCCTGTGGTAATGTTACCACTAGAGGAAACAGTTCCTGTTACCGCCAGTCCGTCTTGACTGAACACAGCAACATTTGATGTGCCGTTTATAGAAATATTGGCATTGCCGTTTGCAGTACCAATGTTGGCTTCTGAGGTGCCGTTGTAAATTTTATTAGGACTTGGCAGTCCAGTTAACTGTGACCCGTTACCAATAAAGTAGTTGGCTGCAATGTTAGCACTTGTGGTGATATTTGATGTTGAGTTGATAGCGCTCAATACATTGCCACTTAGGCTTAAATTACCAGTTTTGACATTGCCACCAATGATGTTGCCATTAGCACTTACAAATCCAGGTGATATTATGTTAGCACCACCAATTTCTGTGTTGGCGTAAATGTATCCATCAGTATAAATGTTTGCTGTGGCATTGACATTGCCAGCATTGACATTGCCAGTTACGTTCAATGCACTGATAACATTGCCACTTAGGCTCAATCCAACTGCATTTAAGTTTCCACCAATAATGTTGCCAGTTGCACTGACAATGCCAGTGTTGACGTTGCCACTTGTGACATTGCCTGTGGCACTAATCAATCCCGGTGTGGTTACATTTGCACCAGCAATATTGCCTGTGACATTGAGTGCAGATACAACATTTGAACTTAGACTCAATCCAGCTGCATTCAAGTTGCCAGCAACAACATTGCCTGTGGCGCTGACAATGCCTGTGTTGACATTGCTGCCTGTGATGTTACCAGTAGAACTAATCAATCCACCGGTTAATACATTGCCGCCAGTGACATTGCCACTTGCACTGACTGACCCAGCAGTTACAGCATTGGCTGTGGTGATATTACCACCACGGACGTTGCCTGTGGCACTGACCAAACCTCCAGTGTTTAAATTGCCGCCACCAATATTGCCCAACGTATCAATGGTGCCAGAAGCTGATATATATCCATTGGAGTAGATATTGCTACCAGTTACTTGACCAGTGACTGTCAAGTTGCTGATAACGTTGCCACTCAGGCTTATGTTACCAGTGTTGACATTGCCCGAAATAACATTACCCACTGAGCTAACTGTGTTACCAAATAATACATTACCAGTAATGTTGCCTGTCGTGCTCAAACTTGTACCAGTAGCAGCACCAATATTTGGAGTAGTAAGATTTGCACCAGCTTTGACAATAATATTACCTGATACGTCAAATGCTGTGGTGTCATTGTCAACTTTGGCATTGAATTGAGTACCAATCAGGCTCAGGCCTGCTGAAGTATTGGCTGTGTACTGTCCTGCACCAGAGAACTGAGCAAACACAATGTTTGTTGTGCCTACCGTGACTGGAGAATTTGTGGTGCATACCCAGCCAGTGTCAGCATTGACCGGTCCATCTTCAACGAATGTGAATGCACCTGGGATTTCACCTGACGGAGATCCATTGTCAAAATCTGTTGCACGAGTCAGTACAAATGCAGCTCCGGCACTACCAGCATTGGTAACCAAATAGATACCATTGTATGGCTGGTTAGCACCAGTTTCATTCTTGATCAACACACGATTTGTGGCACTGGGCGATGAGCTGTCAATACTCAGTGCTCCAAATGCGTTGGCTGTAATGGTCGCGCCCACTCCTGCTGTGCCATTATTATAAGTGTAAGCGGGCAATGGTGCAGTTGTGGCATACACAACCGATGCTTTGACATCCAGTCCTTGTGCAACTGAGTCAACATAGGCTTTGTTGGCCGCATCAGAGTCTTGTACTGGTGTTGTTACTCCATTGATGTAGCTGTTGACCACAACGTTGCCTGTAGAGCTTAGAGTCAAATCGCCTGTGGATTTGATTGTGGTGCCAGTACCAACAACAGTGTTGGTGTTAACGTTGCCAGCAATCACGTTGCCTATAGCACTTAGAGTTGTTGCATTGACATTGGCACCAATCACGTTACCTGTGGCGCTTACAGTTGTTGCGTTGACATTGGCACCATCGACATTGCCGCTGACCGATACTGATGCACCACTAATAGCTGCTATGGATATGATGTTGCCGCCAGTGATATTGCCTGTGACATTCAGTCCACTGACCACGTTGCCACTCAAACTCAGATTGGTGGTGTTGACATTGCCAGCTTGTACGTTGCCTGTGGCCGAAATTAAACCAGGAGTTGTTAAGTTGCCGCCTGCAATATTAGCAGTAACATTCAAGTTGCTGACAACATTGCTGGATAAACTCAATCCAGCGGCATTCAAATTGCCGCCTGTGACATTGCCACTTGCACTTACAGATCCAGCACTTACAGCAGCACTAGTGATTAGGTTTCCGCCGGTGATGTTGCCTGTAGCACTGATCAGTCCAGGAGTTGTGATATTAGAACCAGCAATTTGGCCAGTTACGTTCAAGTTGCTGACAACGTTTGAACTCAAACTTAGACCAGCGGCATTCAAGTTACCACCATCAATGTTGCCACTTGCACTCACACTGCCAGCACTTACTGCGGCACTGGTTATAATATTACCGCCTGTTACATTGCCTGTGGCTGAGATCAAGCCAGGTGTTGTTACGTTGCCACCAGCAATGTTGCTGGTGACATTCAAATTGCTGACCACATTTGAGCTCAAGCTGAGGCCAGCTGCATTCAAATTACCAGCAACCACGTTGCCTGTAGCACTCACAATAGTGGTATTGACATTGCCACCTGCAATATTGCCTGTGGCTGAAATCAAGCCAGGTGTTGTTACGTTACCGCCGGCAATGTTTGATGTCACGTTCAAATTACTAACAACATTGCTTGACAAACTTAATCCAGCAGCATTCAAGTTGCCACCAGTTACGTTGCCCACTGCGGAAATTGCACCAGGAGAGCTGAACGAACCATCTTGTGCAAATGTCCAAGTATTGGCGATTGTTCCGCCTGTGCCAACTTGTACTGTTACATTGCCACCACGATTTTGGAATATGTCTGTTTGACTACCGCCTAATGTGACACCAGACCCACCAAATGTTCCGCCAATAATTTGTGAAGCACCGCCTAATTCTACTTGACCACCTGGCTTGAATTGTGTTGAGTTGCCGGCTGAAGTAATTACTACTATACCGCTGCCGTTGCCCATTCCAATACTTGTGTTGGCTGTTGGATTAACTATGTTTTCAGTGCGTACATTACCAGAAGTCAGTAAATTACCACCGGTGATGTTGCCATTTGCGCTGATCAACCCAGTGACATACTGTCCGCCATCTGACACTACAATGACATTTGCTGTGCCGTTTACACCAGTGGTAATATTACCGCCGGCCACAGCTATGTCTACATTTGATGTGCCGTTGGCTATTCTCTTGGCTGTGTCAGCTGATACACCAGTTAATTGGCTACCATTACCAATATAATAATTGGCAGAAATATTGGCTGTGGTGGTGATGTTTGATGTTGAGTTTATAGCACTCAACACATTACCGCTCAGGCTCAATCCTGAGGCATTCAAATTGCCACCAGTTACATTGCCACTTACGCTTACTGAGCTGCCTGAAATGGCACCAACAGATATGATATTGCCTGCTGTGGCGTTACCAGTGACATTCAAGTTGCTGATAACGTTGCCGCTCAGACTCAAGTTGCCTGTGTTGACGTTGCCACTAGCAACGTTGCCTGTGGCCGAAATCAAGCCAGGTGTTGTTACATTGCCGGCGGCAATGTTTGAAGTTACATTCAAATCACTCACAACATTTGAGCTCAGGCTCAATCCAGCAGCATTCAAGTTACCACCGGTTACGTTGCCACTTGCTGATACAGATCCAGCACTTACAGCAGCACTGGTTATGATGTTACCGCCAGTTACATTGCCACTTGAAGATACAGATCCAGCGCTGACAGCAGCCGTGGTGATCAAATTGCCACCAGTTACGTTGCCATTTGAAGATACCGATGCGCCTGAAATGGCGCCAACAGATATAACGTTGCCTGCTGTGGCGTTGCCAGTGACATTCAGTCCACTGATAACATTGCCGCTTAGGCTTAAATTGGTAGTGTTGACGTTGCCACCGGTGATGTTGCCAGTGGCTGAAACCAGTCCAGGAGTTGTTACATTTGCACCAGCAACATCACCTGTGACATTCAATGAACTAACAACATTGCTCGAAAGGCTCAAACCAGCAGCATTCAAATTGCCGCCTGTGATGTTGCCACTTGCTGATACAGAGCCAGCACTTACTGCGGCACTGGTAATGATGTTACCGCCAGTTACATTGCCATTGGAACTTATTGTGCCAGTGACATTCAGTCCAGTGTCTGTTACTACTAACACATTTGCTGTGCCATTCACAGATGTTGTTACATTACCGTTGGCATAGACTTTTACATTGCTATTGCCATTTTGGATGCTGGTAGCATCAATGCCAGTTAGTTGTGATCCGTTACCAATAAAATAATTGGCAGCGATGTTGGCTGTGGTAGTGATATTTGATGTTGAATTCAACGCAGATACTACGTTTGAACTCAAACTCAAGCCAGCAGCGTTTAAATTACCACCAGTGATGTTGCCCGAAGCACTGACACTTGCGCCTGAAATGGCAGCAACAGATATAAGGTTACCTGCTGTGGCATTGCCAGTTATGTTCAATGCGCTGACAACGTTACCACTTAGGCTCAAATTGGTTGCATTGACATTGCCAGCTATGACATTACCAGTTGCGCTGACAATAGTGGTGTTGACATTGCCACCATCAACATTGCCTGAAGCGCTGACACTTGCACCAGAAACTGCTCCAACAGATATGATATTGCCTGCGGTAGCGTTGCCAGTTACGTTCAATGCACTGACAACATTACCACTCAAACTCAAGTTGGTAGTGTTAACGTTACCGCCAGCAATATTACCAGTTGCTGAAATCAGTCCAGGTGTTGTTAAGTTACCGCCAGCAATGTTGCTAGTGACATTCAATGCACTAACAACGTTGCTTGACAAGCTCAAGCCAGCAGCATTCAAGTTGCCAGCAATCACATTGCCACTAGCACTGACCAGTACTGTGTTGACATTGCCACCAGTGATGTTGCCTGTGGCTGAAACCAGTCCAGGTGTGGTTACATTTGCACCAGCAATATCACCTGTGACATTCAATGCACTGACAACATTTGAACTTAGACTCAATCCTGCGGCGTTCAAGTTGCCTGCTACCACATTGCCTGTGGCACTGACAATGCCAGTATTGACATTACCACCAGCGATGTTACCAGTAGCACTGATCAATCCTGGAGTTGTTATGTTACTGCCAGCAACGTTGCCACTTACATTCAAATTGCTAACAACGTTTGAGCTCAAGCTCAAACCAGCAGCATTCAAGTTGCCTGCAATCACATTGCCCACTGAGCTAACTGTGTTACCAGTTACCACATCACCGGTTATGGAACCAGTTGTGCTTAAACTTGTACCAGTGGCTGCACCAATATTTGGAGTTGTGAGATTTGCACTGGCTTTGACAATGATATTGCCACCAACATCAAATGCGGTAGTAATACCATCAACTTTGGCGTTGAACTGAGTGCCAATTAGACTTAGACCTGCTGACGTGTTGGCTGTGTATTGACCTGCACCTGAGAACTGAGCAAACACAATATTGGTGGTACCCACAACAACTGGCGAATTAGTGGTACATACCCAACCAGTATCAGCATTAGTAGAACCTGCTTCGACGAATGTAAATGCTCCTGGAATTTCTCCTGATGGAGATCCATTGTCAAAATCAGTGGCCCGAGTCAATACAAATGCAGCGCCTACCCCGCCAGCATTGGTAACCACGTAGATACCATTGTAAGGCTCATTGGCACCGGTTTCATTTTTAATCAACACGCGATTGGTGGCACTAGGCGACGAGCTGTCAATGCTCAATGTGCCAAAGGTGTTGGCTGTAATAGTTGCGCCAACACCTGCTGTGCCGTTATTATAAGTGTAAGCTGGCAATGCCACAGTTGTGGCGTATACCACTGAGGCCTTGACATCAAGTCCTTGAGCAACTGAATCAACGTAGGCTTTGTTGGCTGCGTCTGAATCTTGTACTGGGCTTGTTACTCCATTGATATAGCTATTAACTACAACATTACCAGTTGTACTTAGAGTTAAATCGCCTGTGGATTTGATTGCAGTACCAGTACCAACAATACTATTAGTATTGATGTTACCACCATTGACGTTGCCGGTGGTAGAAATTGAGCCTGAGCCAGCATTTACATTGCCAGCTACCACATTGCCAGTTGCACTTACAGTTGTGCCATTGACATTGGCACCGTCAACATTGCCACTCACACTTACCGAAGCGCCGGAAATAGCAGCAACAGATATAATATTGCCGCCAGTTACATTGCCAGTGACATTCAATGCACTGATAATATTGCCACTCAGGCTCAAATTACCAGTATTGACATTGCCAGATTGAACATTACCTGTAGCGCTGACAATGCCAGTGTTGACGTTGCCACCTGCAATATTGCCTGTAGCTGAAATTAGACCAGGAGTTGTTAAGTTGCCACCAGCAATATTGCTTGTGACGTTCAATGTACTAACAACGTTTGAACTTAGGCTCAAACCAGCAGCATTCAAGTTGCCGGCTTGTACGTTACCTGTGGCACTGACAATACCTGTGTTGACGTTGCCGCCAGCAATATTGCCTGTGGCTGAAATTAGACCAGGAGTTGTTACATTTGCACCAGCAATATTACCTGTGACATTGAGTGCGGATACAACATTTGAGCTCAAGCTCAGGCCAGCAGCATTTAAATTGCCCGCAATTACATTGCCTGTGGCACTGACAACAGTGGCGTTGACGTTGCCAGTGGCACTGAGTGTGGTACCAGAAATTACATTGGCGCCAGAAATGTTGCCGCCAGATCCAGTGGTAGTGATGTTGCCACCGATGATGTTGCCTGTGGCTGAAATCAGCCCTGTAACATATTGACCTGTATCTGACACTACTACAACATTTGCTACGCCATTTACGCTGGTGGTTACGTTGGCATTGGCATAAACTTTTACGTTGCTGTTGCCGTTTTGGATGCTGGTGGCATCAATACCAGTCAGTTGCGATCCATTACCAATGAAGTAATTGGCAGCGATGTTGGCTGTGGTGGTGATATTTGATGTGGAATTCAACGCTGACAAAACGTTTGAGCTCAAGCTCAAACCTGAGGCATTCAAATTACCGCCAGTTACATTGCCGCTGACACTGACACTTGAGCCGGAAATTGCTCCAGCAGTTATGATATTGCCGCCAGTTACGTTGCCTGTGGCTGAGATCAATCCACCAGTCAGTATGTTTCCACCAGTGATATTGCCAGTGACTGAAACAAATTGCTTACTAGCAATTACTTGAATGGCACCTGCATTGTCTTTGTAGAACAAGTTGCCATCGGTGTAGTTGATTGCCAGTTCGCCTAAGGCTAGTTGTGCCCCGCTTGGTTGTGCGGAAACATTGCCTGAGCGCTTGATTAATATTGTATTTGCCATTTATATCTTCCTGTATCCTGTATTTATTTTAAGAAAACTCGCCGCCACTCAGCGTCTGTCCATCATTTGTCATCAATACCCATGGCACCCAGGTGCCGTTCCAATAGGTACGAGTCCATTGCATTTTTACATTGGTACTGTCAATTGTACCGGGATAAAAAGTTTGTTCAATGGCCATATTCATACTGTTTTTTACCTCTAACAACCCCACAAAAACCTGGCTGTCCAACGGTGTATTGGTGGTTCCAGCCCAACTTGTTCTATTTACCGTGTACACGCCCATTTGAGTCAGCGTGTTCCAATTATTAGAATCTGACCCACGATCTGTCAGGGTACTTGTTAATGCAACGCCGTTGCCAATGAAATAATTGCCGGCGATGTTGCCCACTGCAGAAATTATTCCTGGTGTTGTGATATTGCCGCCAGCAATGTTTGCTGTGACATTTAAATTTGATACCACATTTGAACTCAAGCTCAATCCTGCGGCATTCAAGTTATTGCCCGTAATATTACCCGAAGAACTCATTGAGGCAGCACTAACTGCCCCTGACGTTATGACATTGCCACCAACAATGTTGCCCAGTGCAGAAATTATGTTGTTGCTGATTATGTTGCCCAGGGCAGATATTGCAGCATTGCTGATGACATTTCCACCAAGTATGTTGCCTGTGGCACTGAGCAGTCCAGTAATATACGCACCCGTGTTAGCAAAAACCGCCACATTGCTGGTGCCGTTGATACCTATAGTAACATTGCCACCCGAACTGACCACACTTACATTTGATGTGCCATTGGATATTGAACTTTTGACAGTTCCGTCAACTCCATAGACACCCACATATCTGTAGCCCATGACATATATGGTGTTGGCAGTTGATGTGCCAATAGCGGTTGGGATATTGGCACCGTTGAAGTTTACTATGCCAGCTTGATAGTCAAAGAACCAGGTGTCATCTACGCCTGACCCGTTTTGATTTAATTGTGTACCAGTTGCTCGTATGTTGGCTGCACCTGGTGGTCCAGCATACACTCGTACCAGATAGTTGGGCCCAAACTGCGTGGGAATCCAGTTGGTTAAATTGGTAGTCCAGCTTTGATTATCTGGAGCACTGGGAATTTCTGTGGTTTGTACTGCAACAGTGTCAGTGTAAACTTGTACAATGCTGGTGGTTGATGCAGGAGGAGTAGCAGGAATATCACCACTTTGTGCCCATACCAAGTCACCGCGATACAAAAGAGGACTGGGTGTGGCCTCATTGGATGCATTCAATGCCGACGGTTCGGCTGTTTTGGCTACCCCGTAGCCAATCTTCTTCCACAGATAGTCTAGCTGTTGTGATTCAGTAAATGTGGCAGCCATTATGTTGCTGGCCCTATCTGTAAGTCAGACAGTGTTTGACCACTGCTCAGTGCAATTCTAATCAACATATTGTTACCGGTGCTGTATGACGCATTCATTGTACCAAAGGTCATGGTATATCTCTGATTGCTAATTGCTGTATTTAACGGAATTACGTCAGCGCCGGTTACCGCACATCCATTGGTACCACTGGGGTTGCCACCAGTGGCACTGGCACCTGGTACTCCAGCATTTTGATTCTGTGTGAATCCTTCCAGCCAACCATTGATGGTACTGGTAGGACCAGGATACCCAGGTGTGGGAGATGTGAACCCACCAGTGTCAATTGTGGTGCCTGGCAATGCCACCCAGAGGCCGGCAATGCCAGTGCTTGTGGTCAAGATTATGTCAAAGTTGGCCAGGCTTGGTCTTCTAAATGCAAAAGTAAAGTATTGTGTGCCTGATCTACCAGTGTTTAAATTTGGTCCCACGGGCAAGTAGCCGGTGGCCAAGTTTGTGACAAAGTGTTTGACGTTGCCGTAACGGGTGACTGCTTCTGGAGTTCCAGCAATGGTTTGCGCTCCTGACCAGGCATTGGCAGTGTAGTAGTTGATTGATCCATCAAACACCGGAGTATTGCCTGCGGTGCTCATCACAATGCGCACACCCACTTGCGTATTTCCTGCAGTTGATGCAACAATGGCCTGCTCGTTTATGCCAGAGTTGGCACCTGCATACATTTGCACATTGGCCGGCAACTGCACTGTGGTGCTGGTACCAATCACATTCAATATGTTGGCCTGCAATGTGCTCACGCTGTTGTTTGAGCCGCCCAGGGTGGCAGTCAAGTTGCCTAGAGTATAATTTGTACCAATGCCAATGTTGGCTTTGACGTTGCTGCCGGTCAACATACTGTTGGCTGCATTGTCAATCTGTGCCAGTGTCTTGGTCTGATTGGCTGAAAGCACAGCACCTGAACCTTCAAGCACTGTGCCGCTGGCCAGGGTGAATGGAGTGGTGCTGGTGTATGTTTGCCCTGCCAAATTCTGCACTTCTACGTTGGCAATGGTAATGGTTGGCGATCCTGTGTTGTAGTAAGGAATACCTGAAATATATCTGTAGGTGCCAGCTGTGGCTTCAACCATGACCACATTGCTGGTAACCAAGGTTGGTGCTGAATTCAAGTTGTCTTTGACAAATCCCACATAGTTGGTGTTGCCCGATGTTGAATGTACCAGTTTGTAGTTGTTGTAGCCTGTGCTCAAACTGGCCAAGGCACAACTTATGTTGGCGCTGAACACTTTGTAGAAATAACTGGGCACTGCGGCATTGGCCACGTGCAAGTCTCTGTCAGCTGACACAACCAATGCTCCGTATGGACTGGCTGTGACTGCGTTGCCTGCCACGCTGAGAGCCACACCGCCAGCGTTGGCGTTGTTCACATAGGCAGCCAATGTGCCTGTGGTTGATGTATTGGCGTTGACCACGTTGGCATAGGTCATGATTGGTGTTGTGGTTGCAAAACGTGTGACCGATGCACCGTTGGCTGGAATATTTCCGCCTGTGGCATCTGCCGCTCCGGCTGCCAACAACGGTGCATTGGTAAATTGACTGGCGTTGGCTATGGCCAAATTGGCAAATCCGCTGAGATCAGTGGGTGCTGTGGGGTTGTTGGCAATAAAAATATAACCAGTCACACTGTAAGAATTGCTTTGAGCAGTGTTGGTAATGCCATTGGGAGTACCATTGGCCTGCAAAGTCACTGTTTTGGCACCGGTACTGGTATAGGTCTTTAAAACGTTGCCCACATTTGATACACCATTGCTGAATGTGCCATCGCCCCAGGTCCAGTTGGCGATGTTGCTGTTTTCGCTGGTATTCTGGAATGTAAATGTTGAACGGTTGGCTCCATTGTAGTCTGTGTACAAGTAACCCACTCTGGCATTGCCTGTGTTGGCTGTGGCATCTGTGATCACATTGGCAGTGGTTCCAATGTAGTTGGCACGTGTCTGCGGTTCAATGGTAATGGTAACATTGCCACTCTTGAATGGACTGGTACTGTAACCAGTGTACAACCACAAATTTGCTGTGTATTGTTCGTACTTGTTGCCAGACTGGTTGGCAGCGCTCAGCGCAAATGTGTGTGTGACATTGGCTGCACCAGGATTTCCAGCAAGACCTGATTGGATGTTGACATTGCTGATGTTGCCATCGCCATAATTCCAACTGTACAACTGTTGTGCGCCAAAACTTGCTGTGTTACCAGGTGCACCGTTAGAATCGTTTCTAAAACTTATTGTACCAACGCCGTTGATCACATTGGCCACGTTGGCTGTGAAGAATACATTGCTGGCTTGAGAAGAATACACTTTGACATTGGTATTGGCCGATGTCACACTCACTGGAGAAGCACCTGCATTGGCGCTGTTGCCAGTTAAATTAACGCCATACAATGTATCAGTGTTGGCTGAAGAATTGGTGAAAGTGTGGCTGGCTGTGGTCCAGTTGTTGGCTGGAATAACAATGGTGCCATCACCCCAGTTGATTGAGTATGTCTCTGCGTACTGACTGGTGTTGGTTATGAGCACATCGCCAGGAGTATCCAAACTGGTTCTGTTGGCTGTAAACGACGGTATTGGGGTGGGAGTGTACAGTGTTATTGTTGTGGTGGCTGTGCTGGTTGACCCTTTGGCTCCATTGGCAGCATTGCCTGCGTGTGTGCCATTGGTGTTGTACGCAGTGTAAGACACTGTGAATGTGCCGCCTGACACATTGCTAAATGTATGTACAGCATTGGCTGTGGTCACATTGGCGGTACCATCACCGAACTGCCACAAGTACGCATTGGGGTTGCCAATATAACGACCTGTTAACGCCACGCTCAATGGGCTGGGTCCTGAACTCACGTTGGCAGTGATGTAGGTGTTGCCCACAAAAGTATTGCCGGCAATGTTCAGCGCCACTTGGTTCAAGTCGTCAAGGCCATCAGTGACAAAAGTACTAGTGGTCCAACCTTGATAAGCAACGTCATTACCTGTGAGATTACCGTCTGTGGGTGTGCCCAATGTAATGGTATTGCCTTGGCCTCCGGCTGCAATAACACCAGTGAGTTGACTACCATTACCAAGGAAATAATTACCAGATATATTGCCCGTGGCAGAGATCAGTCCAGGTGTTGTGATGTTACCGCCAGCAATGTTACCAGTGACATTGAGTGTTGATACTACATTGCCACTCAAACTCAGGCCAACAGCATTTAGATTACCAGCGGTTGCATTGCCAGTCAAACTCAAACTTGTACCAGTGGCTGCACCAATGTTGGGTGTTGTGAGATTTGCACCAGCTTTGACAATGATATTGCCACCACCGTCAAATGATGTGGTATTCTCATCAACTTTGGCATTGATTTGAGTGCCTGCCAGACTTATACCAGCTGAGGTGTTGGCAGTGTATGTTTGTGAACTACTGAACTGACTGAATTCAATATTGCTTGAGCCAAAAGTGATTGTGCCAGGGGGTGCGCTGACCACCCAAGCGCCACCTTTGTTGATGTTACCACTTTGAACAAAGAAATAGTCGTTGAGGCTCAACGCTTCTGTGCTGTCTGGTCCGTATTGGTCTGTGTCAGTTGAACGCACAATGTTAGTGGCATTTGCCCAGGTATACACGCCATTGTATACTGCGTTGCCTTCATTTTTAACCAAGATGCGTATGCCAACTGTTTGCACGTTGGCTGTGTCAATTAAATTGAAGCTGCCAGTGGTGGTCAGCAGTGCCCCAATGCCGTTGGCAATGCCATTGGGCTGTGTATAGGTTATTGTACCGCCTGTGGTAATTGCCAAAGTTGTGGTGGTGGCTGCTGTCACAGGTGAGTGATATGACAAACCAGTTGACACCATGTTGTCAACATATATCTTGCTGGCAGCATCTTGATCTTGTTGCGGATATGCTACACTGTTGATAATGGTGTTGGCCAACACAATGTTGCCAGCAGGTTGTAGTGTTAAATTGCCAGTCCCTGTGCTGATTGTTAGGCCGCCGGTGACGGGTCGAATGTTACTGGTGTTAATATTACTACCAATAATATTACCAGTGGCGCTGATTAGGCCACCTGTTAACAAATTGCCACCAGTTACATTGCCGCCTGCTGATAGATACCCAGTGACACCAACTCCAGTTGCCCCAGTTAAAGCACCATCGTTACCAAACGTCCATTGATATGTTCCGCCAGCTGGTTTTACACTAATTTGATAGGCACCAGTGATTGCTAAATCTAGCGGGTTAGTTTGTGAAATATTAGCATTGGCAAATGCCAACATGCCGCCTGTGATGCTTACATTACCACCAATAATATTGCCAGTGACAGATGCCAGGCCACTTGTAACTAAGTTAGCACCAGTGATATTACCTGACGCGGAAACTGCCCCTGTAACATATTGTCCTGCGTCAGACACTACTACAATGTTTGATGTGCCATTTATTGATGTTGACACATTGCCATTGGCATAAACTTTTACATTGCTGTTGCCGTTTTGAATACTGGTAGCATCAATGCCAGTCAGTTGTGATCCGTTACCAATAAAGTAATTGGCTGAGATATTACCTGCGGCGCTTACTATACCGGCTGTTAATAAATTACCACCAACTGTGTTACCAACAATACTTAAATTGGATAAGTTGCCAACTTGTGTCAAGCTCGAATATAAAACATTTGAGCTTAACGTAGTACCTGTTAATGCTGCGGCATTGACCCCAGCGGCAGTAACCCCAGTCAGTTGTGATCCGTTACCAATGAAGTAATTGGCTGTTATGTTGCCACTTGCGCTGACCACCCCATCAACATAGGCTCCAGTGTTGGCAAAAACTACTATGTTGCCAGAGCCGTTGACTCCAACAGTGATGTTACCACCTGAACTGACCACAGTAACATTACTTGTGCCATTGTTGATGTTGGCTACACTGGTAATGACTCCAGTTAGTAATGCGCCATTACCAAAAATATAATTACCAGTGACGTTGCCTACTGCTGATATCTGCCCATTGGCAAGAACATTGGCGTTGGCAATAATATTTCCCGTGGTAGACATGCCACCAGTGGTAAACACCGCCACATTGCTCACCGCATTGACACTGACTGTGACATTGGCGTTGGCGCCACCAATTCTTACACTGCTACAGGCATATAATATTTCACTGCCTGCACTGGCCACAATGCCTGTTAAAAATGCGCCATTACCTACAAAATAATTTCCTGTGGTAACGTTTCCAGCAGCACTAACTTGTCCTGCTGTTCTTACGTTGCCAATTTGTGCATTGCCAGTGACACTGAGACTGGGCAATACTCCAACATCAGTGGCAACAACGCCGGTGAGTTGTGATCCATTGCCTAAGAAATATGTGCTGGTAACATTACCTGTGGTTGAAATATTGCCAGCAATGATGTTGCTGGTTGTACTAATTTGTCCAACAATACCATTGCCCCAGGCATAGTATGCAAGATTGGCATATTCAGCGTAGGTGGCATTGGCCACGTTGCCTGTGACGTTAGCCCCTGCAACCGAGTATGCCACGTTGGCAATGTTGGCTCGGTTGGCAGTGTTGGCTGATCCTGCTGTGACCGCATAGGTGGCATTGGCAACTGTGCCTACAACATTGGCTCCTGAAACTGAGTATGCCACATTAGCAATGTTGGCAATGTTGGCAGTATTAGCACTGCCGACTGAACCAATAATGCCATTGCCATATGCATAGTATGCAAGATTGGCAAATTCAGCATAGGTGGCATTGGCCACATTGCCTGTGACATTGGCTCCAGCAACTGAATATGCCACATTGGCAATGTTGGCAATATTGGCCTGGCCGGCGGTGTTGGCTGAACCTGCTGAACCTGCTGACACAGCATAAGTGGCGTTGGCCACAGTGCCCACAACATTGGCACCTGATACTGAGTATGCCACATTGGCAATGTTGGCTGTGTTAGCACTGCCGACTGATCCAATAATGCCATTGCCATATGCATAGTATGCCAAATTGGCAAATTCAGCATAGGTGGCATTGGCCACATTGCCTGTGACATTGGCTCCAGCAACTGAATATGCCACATTGGCAATATTGGCTCGATTAGCAGTATTGGCAGTGTTGGCAGTGGTAGCTGTTCCGGCGGTGACAGCGTAGGTGGCATTGGCCACAGTGCCCACCACATTGGCACCTGATACTGAATATGCCACATTGGCAATGTTGGCTGTGGCCACAGAACCAATGATGCCATTGCCGTATGCAGTATACGCAAGATTGGCAAAGCCAGCATAGTTGGCATTGTCTACCGTGCCTGTAACGTTGGCGCCAGCAACTGAATATGCCACATTGGCAATGTTGGCTCTTGACACTATGCCCACAACATTGGCACCAGTGACGGAAGTTAACTGACTACCATTGCCTATGAAATAAGCACCAGAAACATTGCCAGTGTATGTGGGCAAGAATGCAGAAACGTTAGCATTGCTGTAATTGCCAGCACCGCCCGAAATGCCAGTTAAAAATGCACCATTACCAAAAATGTAATTGCCTGTGATGTTGGCCGCCGAAGTGATGTCTGACGCGGCAATTATGGCCTGCGTGGATATCACATTGCCAGCAATGATGTTGCCAGTGGTAGATATGTTGCCAACCAAGTTGCCACTGAACACAATGTTGTTGGCTGTGATATTGCCAGCAGTGGAAATTGATCCAGTGGTGCGTAAGTTAGCACCAGTTATGTTGCCAGCAGCACTGACTGTGCCACCAGTTAAAAAATTACCACCAGAGACATTGCCAGAAAAACTAGGAGAAGCTGATACTCCAAACGTTACGGTGTTTGATCCAGCAGAACCAACAATGGTAATGTTGTTGCCAGGAGTTAATGTAAGAACACCAGTGGAAGAATTTGCTACAATGTTGATGCCATTGGCTGAGATGGTTGAGAAACTGTTGCTTGCATTGCCACCAACAACGCCTGTTAGTAATGCGCCATTACCAATGAAGTATCCAGCATAAACGCTGTCCCATTGCTTGGTGGGAGAACCCAAATCATATACTAGATTTACACTGGGGACTACTGTGGCATTGGCTTGAATTAACCCGATGCCGTTGGGCTTGAGTGTTAGATTCTGATTGATCTGCAGAGTGGTAATTGTATTACCAACAATGCGTACATCTGTGCCTACTGGGCCGGCGGTGTAGATCTCCGTGAAGTTGTCATTTACTGCGGTAAATGCTTCACGTAAGGGTTCACCGGTGCCGTCGTTTGCGTTTGCACCGGTGTTGATGATCTGCTGTGCCATAGGTAAATTTCGTCCTCTTAGTTGTATTTACCAGAGCACGAGATTACAGTTTTTCAGTTTAATTTAATGCGACCCAAGCAGCGCCAGTGTAGCCATAGAAAGTGGTGGCGGCTATCACTATCATTCCTTTTTTTGGACTGGTGATAGCAGCATCTCTAGCAGTGGTATTGGTGTATGAAGGAACAATCAATGCAGTTGAGTTGATTGCCACAGTTGTGCCTGCGCCAGTGGTTTGAATAGTATAGTCGCCGTTGACATTTTTGACTGCTGACATTTAAAGATCCTTTTGATTATTTATACGGTCAACAAAGTCTGTCATGGGCATGTGATGCAGATTTTTAATATTTTCCAACTCTGCAATTGACGCTGTGGTATCGCCTGTCACACGGTGAAAACTGATCAAGGGAAAATCTTTGGTCACTGTGACCAATTGCCTGACCCAGTTTCCAGTGAAAGTGGGATTCGCTGAACTCTTTTTGTAGTATTCTGTGTCTGCGTAAACATTGTTGAATCGGTTGCCTGGCTTTGGCCCCATGTCAAACCCCAAGAGATACACAGCCAATGGTCGTTCCAGGGCTGCCATGGCCACTGCAATAGGGCCTGAACTATAGCCGTAGTAGTTTTGGGGCACAGTTCTTGCCCCCAGTCCTGGCAAGGGTCTGCGAGTGTACATGAGATTGCTTTGAGCATAGCCTGAATTTTGTATGGCGCCAGCAATGGCTTTGTCTGTGCTGATCAACACATCTGGCACAAATTCTCTGTACAAGGCATTGCACCCGTAGATCTTTCCACGTTGTTTTAGTTGGTTTAAATCCACGGCCAGTCTGCTGACGCCGTTGCCCAGTACAAATGATGCGCTCATAAAAAATCCTCCCAGTATGTAGCTGGGAGGACTGGGTTACTCAACAAATTAAGAAGTAACGCTGGCGATCTGAGCCAATTGCAGTGTACCATTTTGTGCGTAAGCACTGTTGATAACTTCTGCACCAGACCATGTAACTGTGCCTTCGTCTGTGAAGAAGTTGGTAACATAGAAGTTTTCGCTGCTTTGAATGTTGACACCGTAGTTGGTAGGAGAATAGTTTTGATATGTCATACCGTTCCAGTCACGCACCCACTTGTTGGTGATGTAGCTGGCATACACAGCGGCGCTGTCGCCCACTGAATATAGAATACTCATGTAGCCAGTTGCTGGAGTAGCAGTGTTTGACAACACACATTGTCCAACTGCATAAACTTCGCCTGTGCCTGCACCAGCATCTGCTGTGCAAGTAAACACATCGCCCAACGCGGCACCAGCTGGTGCACCACAGGCTTGCCAATTGGTTGTTCCAAGCACAGCAATTTGATAGGCTTGTCCCACGATCATATCTTCGTCAGCAATGGTTGCGCCAGTGGCTGCAACCAGGAACTTGTGTGAACCTTTTTGGCGTATGATACGACCTGTGTATGAACTTGTGGCGGTGTAGCTGTCTGAACCGTCGGCCAAGGTAATGTTGACCAATGCAGAAATTTCAGGATAGGTAGCAGTAGGTGTGCTAGTAGCTGGTGATCCACCAACCACTCCCAAAAACTGAGCACTGTCAAGTGTCTGAACTGGTGAATTGTACACCGGATTGGTCAATGCTGAAAACGGTGGGTAAGCAGCATCTGTGAGAATGGTTTGATTGTATGAGGTAACTGGGGGTGATCCAGTGACGGTGGTTCCTGAACCAACGTTGTTTTTTTGAATTTTGAGAGCTCTTCCCATTTGTATTTCTCCTTAAAGAAGCCCGATGCGAGTTCTAGTCGCTACGCGGTGGGTTAACGCCGCATAAAACGCAGAATTGCGTTGACTTTTATTTATGGACCTGTTAAAATAATTAACCACCCTGTATATACTGTAAATATCTCATGAATTCATCTGAACTAATTGAACAAGGCAATCAACTCAGAGCTGACCGACAACCAGTGGCAGCTCTTAAATGTTATGCACAGGCATTTGTTGACGATCCTGACTCAGCGTCGGCGTTCAACAACTACGGCAATGTGTTGCGTGAAATTGGTCAGCCACAACGAGCCATACCATTTCTACAACATGCCTTGGTGTTGCAACCTGACAATCCCACAGCACAATTCAACCTGGCTGTGAGTTATCTGATTCAGGGCGACTATGCTCGTGGTTGGCCTGCCTACGAATGTCGTTGGAATTACGAACACCTAGCAGGCACCCAACCACAATTTGCTCAGCCTCGTTGGGCCGGGCAAGATCTCCGAGACAAAACTATTTTGGTCATAGGTGAACAAGGGCATGGAGACAACATTCAATTCATGCGATTCTTGTTCAACTTGCACGCCGCCGGAGCACGAGTATTGTTTCAGGTCACAGATGGATTGATTCCCATGCTGTCAGGCAGCAACGTGGTCGATTGGGTGGGCAGATATGTTGATACCCCTCCTGAGTTTGATTACTGGATTCCCATCATGAGCTTGCCTGGTATATTGGGTGTAACCACGGAAAACTTGCCCAAGCAGGTCAGCTACTTGAATGCACATCAAGACTTGTTTCAACAATGGCAAGAACGCCTAGGTCCAAAAAAACGCATGCGAGTGGGATTTTGTTGGAGTGGTCGCAAAGACAACTGGCTCAACACACACAAGGGCATGCCGTTTGATAAGATGATGGAGTTGATAAAAAACAATCCCACGTACGAATGGGTTAATTTACAAGTAGATGCCAGCGCTGAAGAAGATTCTGTATTGGCTGCACTGGGAGTCACACGCTATCCTGGCACTATCAGAAATTTTGCTGACACTGCGGCATTGATTGCACACATGGACGTGGTGTTGAGTGTGGACACAAGCATTGCACATTTGAGTGCGGCTCTGGGCAGACCCACTTGGTTGATGTTGAATTGGTTTGCACCATGCTGGCGTTGGATGTTGAATCGCGATAGCAGTCCTTGGTACAGCAGCATGAGAATATTCCGACAGCCTGCACAGGATGACTGGACCAGTGTGACCAAGAAGATAGAGCAATATCTAACGTGGTTCAAAGTATAGCCAACAAAAAAGCACCCGAGGGTGCTTTTTTGTTCCTTCCCATCCCTGGGTTGGATTCTCTGATTAGGAGAATGAAAGGTTAGACACAGCGATCTCACCAACATAGTCACCAGCATTGCCGAAGCTAGATGCAGTGTTTGTCAGTTCGATGTAACCATAACGTGTCATGAATGACACGACTGGTTCGAATGTGCTTGGATCCAACACAACGCCTGAAGACATCAATGGGATGTATGGGCAGTAGAATGCTGGTGCGTCTGCTTCTGAAGAACCTTTGTAACCAACCAGTACTGATTGTGTATCGCTGGCATAGCTGTCAACGAAAACACGCATAGAACCGTTCAATGTACCAACAAACTTGGTGTTGGTAGGTGCTTCAAATGTACCTTCTGTAGTGCGAGCAAAAGCAGAAGTAGTTGCAGATTGCAACACTGTCAAGGCGGCTGAACTAACCACAGCGTAGTTACCAGCGCCACGACGTGTGCGTTGAGCAATCAAGTTAGCAACGCGGTTAACCAACACGGCCAAAGCGGCGTGTTCGTCACCAACGAATGTTGCTGTACCAGAAACGGTAGCTTGGTTGTATGTGAACTCAGTAGAGGCCAGTGAGCGCAATGACAAGAGAATCTCTTGGTCGATCTCAGCTGTAATCTCTTGAGCCAATGCTGCCATAATTTCTGCTTCAACGTCAATGCCATGCATGGCTTGTGCGTCTTGTGCAGATTCAAATGTCCAGCGAGCTTGCAACTTACGTGTGCGAGCTTCAACAGCTTGTTTCAGGATTTGAACGGAAATTTGCTTACCGCCAGTACCTTCCATGGTAGCTGTGTTGTTACCAGTGTAGTTGGTAGCAGTTGTTGTAGCTTGTGGCACAGTAGAATATGCTTGAGCAATTTTGAATGGGCTCAATGCTTCTTCACCAGCTGCGACGCTAGTAGCGGCTGCAGAAGTGTCTGTCAAACTTTGGGCATAACGCACACGCAGGGTGTGGATTTGACCAACAGGACCAGTCATGGGCTGAACGCCAACCAACTCGTTAGCAATAACGGTAGGCATAACACGACGAATCACTGGCAGAATCACACGGTTAAGTGTGGCAATGTTACCAGATGCAGTTGAACCTGCACTTGCATTCTCTTTCAAATAGCGACGAGTATTTTCTAGGATAACGCTCATGCTATTGCGTTTGGTTCCATTAAGACCTTCTAACAGTGCCTCTTTGGTTTCGCCCCAACGACTTTCTAATAGTTCTTGTGACATTTAAGTCTCCTTGTTAAGATTAAAGACCTGCCAGGCGCTTGAGGTCAATCACGTTGCTGCGATCTTCCGACACACTGGGAACAGTAGTTTTATCACCAGTTACTGAGGTAACAGATTCTGCAATTACTTTACGGGCTTTTACAGATTTGTCTTCCAACACTGCTGGTAGATACTTTTCAAAAGCATTTTTCAAACGGGGTGTTTGAACGCTTTCGAGTAAATTACGCATAACTTCTTGCTTTTCCTTGTTTAAGGGACGTAGCAATTCATCCATTGTGCTTTCACGCTCGTTGGATTCTTTGATTATACGCAGTTCACGTTCTTTTGACTCTACCACGGCCTTTGCAGTACGGGTAATGTCGATTGCTTTACGCAATTTCTGATCCTTCTCAGCAATAACATCATACAGTTTACGGACTTCTGCCTTCTCATTCAAATGAGTGGCTCCGAACTCTGCTGCATACGCTTCAAAGATTCTGCGACCAAAGTTGTTCTCACGAGCAACTTTGATGTCTTCTTGTAACTGATTCAACTCAGCCTTGAGATGACGGCTAACAGCTTGACTCATTTTCTCAGCTGATTCTTTTACGAAACGGCTCTTCAACGATTCAAGTTTGCCACGTGCTTCACGTACCAGACGCACCTTTGTCTCTACGACATCGCGTTTGTCTTTGGCGAATTCTGTGATTTCACGTGCCAATGCTTGCACCACAAAGTTTTCGAGTTTTGCAACTCCTTCAGTGTGCATTTTACGGTCTTTGCGCAATTCGCCAATTTCTTCTGCAAGTTTGCTAACCAAGAAGCCGTTAAACTTCTGTGCTGATTCTTTCATCTTGCCTTGAAACTTGACGCGATCTTCCGCAAGTGCTTGCTTCTCAGCAGCCACTTGCGCAATTTCTGCGGCCAAACCTTCTGTTACCATCTTGTCTAGGGCTTCTACCATTACTGTCTTGTCATGCTCGTAGCGTTGTGCGAACTCTTCTCTGAGTTCTCCACGTACCTGTTCACGGGCTTCGTTTAGTTTTGATTCCCAAGCTTCGTTGAGTTCTTGACTAACGTCTTCGTTAATTAGGCCACTATCAAGCAAGGGTTTAATTGCATCAAACATGCCTGGTTCTCCTTAGATTTTGAGATCCCGAATGAGTCTTTTAACTTCATTCTTTAGGTATCTCTGTACTTTGTCGCCTTCACCAGATTCCCGAGCCATCTCCATCAGCTTATGACCGTGCTTCATGTTCATGAGACCTTCATAAATTGCTGTTGGATAAGCATTGGGTGCGCTGGGTTGTGCAACCACATCTATAGTGACAATTTCAAAGTCACTTACATGTCCTGTTCTGTCGTCTACGTTACCGCTGCCACGACTGCTGACGCCAAGTTTTACACCTGATGTGATCAGCGTTTTAATCAATTCTCCCATGGGAGTTGGCAGGATTTTCAACTTGCCGCAACCGGCATGTTGGTCCATCCACATTTTTTCCACTGTGTGGCAAACTCGATCCAAATTGATTTTTAAATCATCTGGATGGTCCACTTCACCTAAAACGGAGTTACCTTTCAGTATCTGTTCGTTAATGGTTTCAACTGCCTTGATAATTTCGTGTCGCGGATAGATACGTTCATTTGCATTGCGCTTGTCGCCTTCAATACAAATGCCTTCAAGGTAGAGATGCTTTTTGCCAGACACATCCGACTCTTCTAAGACTCGAATGTTGGCCTGGCTAAAAGTTAAATCTTCTCTTAGGTATCTAGATGACATCTAATTAACCCTTACGTCCGCTAGGGAGTGGGCTCTTGTTGTTTTGACCTGCGCTGTTGTCGCCCATTTTAGGCTTTGGTGCTGCTGAAGGCTTTTGTGTGCCTTGTGCAGGTGTGTTGCCAACTTTGCCAATCAATTCTTTGGTGTTCATGCTGTAAGCAGATGTGTCATGATGTCCACCTTCGCTGGCACCAGTGTGTACTGGACGGCTGGCCATGCCTGCTTGTCCGCTGTTGGCTGCATAGGTAGACTTCTTGTTTACGCCGCCTTCTTCACTGGTAACTGGCTTTGGGGCTGCTTTTAAATTCACAGCTTCCATCATGCCTGGTTCCATTTCGTCAGTGTCGTCCATTTCAATAGCGTCGCCGCCTTCGTCAGGACCAAAGCCGTCGCCGTCGCCCATGTCGTCACCGCCCATGAGGTCTTCAAACTCAGCCATCAACTGGTCCAGTTTGTCTTCTAAATTCATAATGTCGTCTTTGGTAGCTGCTTCTTCACCATCGTGACCGGCTTCCAAATCGTGTGTTAAGTCGTCGCCAGCTTCTTCGGCGTCGTTGTCAAATTCTACGTCAGCTTCGTCTTCTTCGCTTTCCATGTTCATGTCAGATTCCTCTTCCATTTCCACGTCGTCGATTAGGCTGTCGGCGGCATCGCCACCCATGTCGGCTTCTTCGATGTCTTCAGCTTCGTCTAGCTCTTCTTGGGCTTCTTCAGCCATGATATTTTCATAGATCTGACGGCTTTTTTCCACAACGATGTCGTGGAAAAGTTCGCGGGCTTTCGCCTCTTCGTCATTGATTACATATTCAATCAATTGTTCAAAACGGTTCATATGGGAAACTCCTATAGGTAAAGTGTGCTGTTATTTACGATGTAGGAGAAAAACACCAGGTTTAAGAGGTGAAAACTAGGTATAAATGTCTAGTTTTATTACAGTAGCGTTAAACTGGTGGGGCAGGAGGTGGTGCGTATTGTTTGCGAACTAGTTTGAGTTTTTCCTTGAACTCATAAGTTCTCACATCATTCATTTTGCGCAGTTTGTTTAACTGACGCAGTGTGAGACGAGTTTTACGCAAGTCGCTGAGTTGCACCTGACTATTGTCTTGCGACACATCCTGATAGGCATCAGGACTTTTGTGAAAAAATTCGTTTAACAGCATGAGTGTATTTATACTGCACCGAGTGCAGGTGCGGCTCCACCAGCAGGTGCAGGAGGTGCAGCAGCCGGAGGCCCGCCTGGTGGTGTACCGGCGCCAGCAGGTTGCATACCAGCCACTGCTTCGCCTGTTTCGATGTCTGCTTCCAAGCCACCGGGCGTGATACCAATACTACGCATGTCTTGTCCTGCATTGGTTTCCAGTTCAGGCTCATCACGTTCTTCACGCCACATTTCTTCGTTTTCTGCAATTTCTTCTTCGGTCAAGCCCAAGTATCGTTGCAACAAAAAGCGTTTGCTCAAGTAAGGCAGCGGTTCTAACTGTGCAAATGCAGTGATACGTGTGGTATCCAGCTCGCTTTGACGATAGCTTGCAAAGTTTTGAGGTGCATTAAACTTCAAAGAGAACAGGCTAGAGTCTATGTTAAACCCACGCCATTTCATAAACATCTTGAATTCGTCGTCTAACTTTTGCACAATCAATGCTTGCAAACGCTCGCAATACTGGTTGAATCTGTACTCTTGGATCAAGGCTGTGCCTACTTTGCCGTCGCTCATGGCACGGTCTGAATCGTCAGGACCAGTGGGCAAATAGCTTGACGGTACACGCAAACCACGAGCCATTTTGTTGTTGAAGTATTTCAAATCGTCAATTTCGCCTAGGTTCTGCCCGCCAGGAAGTGTTTCTACTGATGAGCCACGTCCGTCTTGACCTTGGGGAAAGAAGTAGTCTTCGTTGGTGCTGAGTGGATTGTATGACGCATCCATCATGTTTTGGCCGCCGCCAGTCATGGTGGGAATTCGCCGCTGATACATTTCATTCTTCACACGTTCCACAAAGGCCATGGCCAAGTGGCTGGGCATGTTGCCCACGTCAATTTTGAAAATCCTGCGTTCTGGAGCACGGCTCACACGATAGATTAAAATAGCATCTTCCAGCAGTTCTTTTTGCTTGAATACTTTGTAAATCTGTTCTAGTATGCTACGTCCAAATGGCCAAAACACGTCTAAGCCTTCGTTCAAGCTGATGTGTACCACGTGCTTGGCATCCAAGCAAACTTCGTTCATGGCAGTCATAAATCTGCTGTTGCCCACACCGCCACCAGTGCCGCCATTGGGCATGGTATAGTTGGCATTGCCCGAGATTGAACCTGTCACAGGGTTGGTCATGTAGTCTGTGGTGGTTTTTGCTGCCACAGTCATGTTTTGAAAGTTGGGGTTGATGTCGCGGATCACATACTGCTCAGGACGCTTGCCTTCTGATTCGTTTACAATCACACGGGCCAATTTGCTCATGTCCACCCACATCATTTCAAATGTTTCTGGATCACGCACAAACACCTGATCACCATACTTGATGGTATTGCGAAAAAGTTTGAAAATACGCTGGTCTAACTTGTTGAGCTTGATCCACTGTTGCAGTTGTTTCTTGATGATGCTGACTTCATTGTCAGTAGGCTTGTCTGCATAATCAACCAGGAACGGCGTGCCGTTTTGTTCGTTCATCTGTGTGCTGAACTCAGCAATGATGTCCAAACAAGCATTAATCTCTGAATCCATGTCCATGTTTTCGTACTGATTATAGCGTTCAATACGATTGGGGTGTCCGGAGTAAACTTCAGGCAGTCTTGACGCATAATTTCGAAACACAAAGTCTGCTGGCATGCCTGTGTCTGAGCCATCGTTTTTGGTGTAGCCAGGAAGACCATACTGGTTCCTGCCTGAAATAGGGCTCATCACACCTGAAGTGTCTGCTACTTTGAAATACTTGCGCCAGCCGGGTTGTTTGGGTTCTGCCATGATTTATTATTTATTGTTAGTTGCTGGCCACGGCGGCCATTCGCTCACTGGCCACAGCCGTGGCATTTTGGCTACGGCTGATATCTTCTAGCAATAATATCATGCGTTGTTGTTGTGGCAATAAGCTGTTGATACCAGTGTTCAATTGTCCCAAAAATCCGTCATTGGTCAATGGCATCATGACTTCTGGACCTTTTTCAGCTACCATGGCAATGGTAGGTTCCAGTGCTATGCCGCCGTCGGCAAATCCGGGAATCTGAGCATGAATATGCCCTGCTGTGGCTTTACTGCTGGGATTGTTGTACTCGTCGATGGCTGTGCTGGCACCTATGCTTTGTAGATATTTTACAATGGCTTGCCCTTCTTCTTTGGTTGGTGCTTTGTTCAATGCAAAGTCCATGGCCAGGCCTTTGGTATGGAAACTGCTGGGTGCATTTTCCTGATGATACTGGTCGTTGAACGCACTGAAGTATGCAAAATTTGGCATATTGGCCTGCACTTGTTTGGCCATTTCAATCAGCTTTGGATGTACACCTGCTCCTTCGGCTTGTACATCTCCTTTTTTCATTTTTAGGCCTTGAAGGCTGTCGCCGCTGGTCATGCCTGGTGCGCCGCTGCCGGTGGATTTGATACCTTGCCCGCTGCCGTAGCCGCCACTGGACATAGCACCGCTGACCGACGAAGTTCCACCGGCTTCCATGAATCGTGTTGTGTTGACCAGGTCCTGATCCAGCAAGTCAGACATGGACTTGGTGTAATCAGTGTATTTTTCTGTAAATGTTTTGGTTGTAGTAGATCGCAGATCATCATATTTGGCCATACTTTGTATGTCTGCCGCAATGTCTTTGACAGCCAAATCAATTTTTTTGTATTCTGGAGTCTGATCCGCCAGCATCTGTGAATTTTTAGAAGCGCCAAGAATTCCTGATTCAATCTTTTTGTACTCAGCACTCATTTCAGGCATGTCAGGCAGTTTGGGCATGGTCATATTATTCATGAATTGTTCATTGTTGATAATATTACCAGCATGCTTGGGCATGAACAGTTCAGGACCTTGTTCACCCACAATGTATGGAGTTTTAGATGAAACAGGTCCGCCCGACGCTCTACCTTGTAAGCGTCCAGCAACTCCACCATGTTCTACAGTATCTTTGTCGCCCATCTCGCCCAGGTATCCACCCACCTTGCCGCCCAAGTAAGCACCAGCCGCCCCACCTAAAGTTGTCAGTAGTGGAACCATTAGTGGCGCTAACGGGCCAGTTAACACCCCCAATGCGCCGCCGGCTGCCATGCCAGCATAAGCGCCGGCGGCCCCCACACCCAATGTTCCAGCATGCTTGCCAATACCAGCCTCAGCAGCACCTTTTATATCGCCTTCGGCAACTTTTTTACCTGCTTCAATTGTGCCATTGACATGTTCGATGATTGCGTTGACTGCTTTTAATAGAAGTTTGAAACCGTCAATCAACAAAGGCATCAACTCTTTTACTAACTCTTTCATGAGTTCAGTAAATTGCTGCATCAACGGAGTTAATTCATCGTAGACTTCGGCCATGTCTCCGCCAGCATTGGCCATTTCAATTGACAGCTCAGTCACACTCAACATGCTTTTGGCTGTGACTGCCTGCAGGTCCAACATGGCTTGTTGTTGCGCTTGAGCCAGTTTGATGTTGGCATCCGTCAATGCATCAGCAGCTTTTTTGCCTTCTATGCCTCCATTTTTTTGATCTTCTGTTATCTTGCTGTATTCGTCTGCTAGATCTTTGGTGGCAAAAATTCCCAGTTTAACTGCATCTGCGTATTTGATACCT